>ERZ779840.4-NODE-4-length-298296-cov-17.227534_pt1 | contig 298296 bp, 231 predicted proteins | sample MGYA00511561_ERZ779840 | MGnify/ENA primary metagenome ERZ779840 (study PRJEB29588, sample SAMEA2162036) | human gut metagenome | biome: human gut; feature: human-associated habitat; material: faeces | place: Denmark | collected 2008/2010 ...
TCCTCTTTCGATTGCAACAGAAGAGAATAAATCTGACGGGTGGAGGGTGAACCCACACAATCCGTTCCGATGAGTAAAACAATGGGAACTACCTTTCGCCACCGATCCGATGTAAATAGGAGAGAAAAGTTTTATAAACCCCTTCAATAAAATCCGATCGGCTCTCTCACCAGCCTAATAAGTTAAAAAAATAAAACATACTTTCAAATATTCGACTCACTCCATTTCAAATCTACGAAACTTTCGTAGATTTGCGAAACAATCGTAATAATAACACATGGAAAAACTGACACATCAAGAAGAAGAAATAATGCTCGTCATCTGGAAAAAGAAAAGAGGCATTATCAAAGATTTCCTAGAACAGCTGCCCGAACCGCAACCGCCCTACACGACAGTCGCTTCAATTGTCAAAAATTTGGAGAAAAAAGGATTTCTGTCGAGCGAGAAAATAGGCAATACCTATTTATATATTCCACGAATAACCCAAACCGAATATAAGAAAAAATTCTTATCGGGAATCGTAAAAAGCTATTTTTCAAATTCCTATAAAGAGATGGTCACATTCTTCGCCCACGAACAAAAACTCTCGGAAGAAGATTTGCGGCAAATCATCGAAATGATTGAACGAGGTAAAAGCTAACCCATAAAAACTGAAAACATGGCTTTCTTACTATATCTACTACAAATAAACATAGCACTAAGTCTATTATATTTATGCTATAAAGTTCTATTCTCGCAAAATACATTTTTCGGGTTAAGAAGGCTCATACTCATCAGTATCGTGTTATTCTCCACGACCTACCCGTGGTACGACATTCCCGACATCGACCCTATTATTCCGGCCCATCTGCAAATTACACTTCCCGAAGTACTTTACAGCATGGGAGAAACAGCCCCCCAGAAAGCCTTTGACATATACCCGTTGATAGCTTATCTATACGGAGGAATATGCTCGCTATTCTTGTTACGCATGTTTTTGAGAATAGCTTCGATAATAAAACTGCGGGCAAATGGAAAGCTCCGTATCATCGGGAAGAGCCATATAGTCGTCTGCGACGAAAACATACAACCCTGTTCCTTCTTCCGATGGATATTTCTTCCTCATTCTATTTTGCAAAATAAAAACACGCTCACAAGAATACTCCGACACGAAAATACACACATACGACAATTACATACCATAGATGTCCTATTAGGCGAAAGTATGGCAGCATTATGTTGGATAAATCCGTTAAGCTGGTTATTGCTGAAAGAAATCAGACTGAATCTCGAATATATGGCCGACAAGGCTGCGATTCCCGACGAACAAGAAAAAAAGACATACCAATACCTGTTACTCGACATTTCACAATCGAATAACGAACTCCCTTCCGCAATACCGTTCAATTACTCTTTCTTGAAAACCCGCATTCGCATGATTAACCGGAAGCGATCGCAAACGACATCTGTATTCAAATATCTGCTGATACTACCCCTTTTCTTGGCTATCGTAACTGCCAACCAATGCTGTACCGACCAACAACCGCTTCAATCCGAAATTGAAAAAGTATTCCCCAAACCCTCGGAAGTTCAAACGAAAGATAGCTCGACAACCGCTTCCGAAACATCGGAAACTCCCCTCGAAGTCGCGGAAATCATGCCCGAATTTCCCGGCGGAACCGAAGCGTTGCTCTCTTTTATCAAAGACAATCTCGAATACCCGCAAAAAGCTATCGACGAACAAACCGAAGGTCGGGTAATCATACGATTTGTCGTAAACAGCAATGGAGAAATATCCGATCCCACAATTCTCAAAGGCATAAACAAAAATCTCGACCAAGCCGCCATAGATGTTATTAACAAACTACCCCGTTGGAAACCGGGACAGCAAGACGGACAACCCGTAAGTGTACGGTTCACCCTTCCCATCGTTTTCAAATTAACCTGATATATTCACTTAAAAAATTTAGACACATGAAAAAGACATTATTATCCTCGATGATTATCATCTTAATGGGTTTGCTCGGAGCTTGTAGCTCCAATACCTCGGACAAAACGAGTCTGCCGGAACAATCGGTATCGGAAAACGAAACGGCAACCCTGGTCGCAATCGAAGTCCCCGACACGCTTGGTAAAACATACGATGCCGTAGAAGTCATGCCCGAATTTCCCGGCGGAACCGAAGCGTTGCTCTCTTTCATCAAAGGCAACCTCAAATATCCGCAAAAAGCTATCGACGAACAAACCGAAGGTCGGGTAATCGTACAATTCGTTATCGATAAAACCGGGAAAGTATCGAGCCCTGAAGTCATTAGAGGCGTAACCTCGGAACTTGACCAAGCTGCGTTGGACATCGTCTCGGCACTCCCCGACTGGAAACCGGGCGAACAAGACGGACAAAAAGTAAATGTGAAATATACACTGCCCGTAGTCTTTAAGTTGATATAACGGGAATACCGAGCCAATAGATTTATCTCTGAAAATACGATACGGTTCGAGGGGAAAACCCCGTTCGTTCGAGTTTTCCCCTCGAACCATACATACATAACTTTTGCACAATATACCCCCTCTCCGCTTATGAAAAAATTACTTTGCTTTATCGGTCTTTTTCTGGCTCTATTCGCCTTGAAAAGTCATGCCGGTATTCCCGGCGGAACCATACCATTTATCTTTGACAGTCATTTATACCTTCAAGTAAGGCTGAACGACACCATTCCCGTCACTGTTATCTACGATACAGGCGCCGACTTTCTATACCTCGATGAAGATTATTTGAAACTGAATAATCTGCAAAATGCTTTCGGGAAAAAAGGAATAGCAAGAATGGGAGGTGCAGGTAACAACGAGCCCCAATCCGTCGACATCTTCATCGAACCTATTAAAATCCACTGTGGAGAATTAAATTATCAAAACAAGATAACCCCGGTCATTAAATTGCGTGATATTCTTGGAAAGCACACCGATGGCTTGCTGGGCAATACCCACCTGTTAAATACGCCTTTGGAGATTAATTTCAGTGAAAGCTACATCAAGCAATTAAAAGAACCGCTTTCGGCCGACTCGCTTGACCGTTACCACAAACTCGAAGCCCGATTCAAAGACAACCGCATCGATGTAAAAGCCAATCTGCAAATCGATTCCGCAAATACGGTGGAAGGCTGGTTTAGAATGGATTTAGGGAGTGGCTCCACAATCACTCTTTCAAATGAAACGACATCTGCGTTAAACCTTGCCGGCGTACGCAAAGCCTACTTCGAGACACAGGCCGGGGGAATAGGAGGAAGTTCCGAGGAATTTGAATTAAGAGCCGAAAAATTCTGTATGGTCGATACGCTCGAAAATCTTGTGATAGACTGCTCCCTCAATAAGAAAGGAGCATTATCATCGGGCAGGCCCTATGTGGGCATCATCGGCAATGAAATTTGGTCGCTCTACGACATTATCTTAGATCCCGTTCATTCCTCCGTATGGGTAAAACGAAACGATAATGAAGGCTCCTATTCCCGATCTTCCGTCACGCATATGGCCGTTATCGACCGTACGGACATTTGCGAAGGTTGGATTATCAACGGACTTTATAAAGGTGGAATTGCGGAACAGGCCGGTATTGAAATCGGAGACATAATTATAGCGATAAACGACCGGCCCGTTAAAGAAATAACTTGGGAGGAACAGCGAAAAGGGTTAGGTCTCAACGGCAAGACAGAATACACGATAAAGAAAAGAAACGGTGAAATAGTCACTTGCGTCCTATACATTCGTAATCCAATCATCTGACCTGTAAGGTTGCGGAAAACAGTCTATTTTTTTCATTCGATATAGAAATTCAAACGCACGGCACAAGAACAAAACGAGGAACTGTAGAACAAAATTATTAAATCTGCAATGAACGGAGGGTTACTCTTAAACTCCTCCTCTGTGTTTTGCACTGCAAAATATAGGGGAGGTGTCCGAAGGACGGAGGGGTTAGAAAAATATCGACAGTGGCAATAACAAAATCAAGTATCACCCTCTCCCCCTGCCGTGCCCCGTAGCATGGTGAAGCAAGGCTCATAAAATCGGAGCAAGGGCGAAAGCGGAATACATCTCACCCTCTCCCCCTGTGTTTCCGTAAGGGAATATAGGGGGAGTGCCCGTAGGGCGAGGGGGTTAAAACAGAAACAGTAGAACGAGATTATTGAATCTGCAATGAACGGAGGGTTACTCTTAAACTCCTCCTCTGTGTTTTGCACTGCAAAATATAGGGGAGGTGTCCGAAGGACGGAGGGGTTAGAAAAATATCGACAGTGACAGTAACAAAATCAAGTATCACCCTCTCCCCCTACCTGTCCCGTAGCATGGCGGGGTATCACACTGCGATATAGAGGGAGCAGGTTTAATGCCTTTCGGCTCGCGAAGCATCTATCCGCAACAAAACGAACAACAAAATGGTAAATCCCCACAGCGACGACCCCCCATAACTGAAAAAAGGCAAAGGTATACCGATAACAGGACACAATCCTATGACCATACCGATATTCACAGCCAAATGAAAAAACAATATCGAGACCACACAATAAGCATATACCCTTCCAAAAGCAGAATGCTGCCGTTCTCCGATAGCTAGAAGTCTGAATATGAGCGTGACGAAAAGGACAATCACACCCACGGCTCCCCAAAAGCCCTCCTCCTCTCCAATGGTACAAAAGATAAAGTCGGTATCTTGCTCCGGCACATATTTCAATTTCGTTTGAGTCCCATTCAGAAAACCTTTTCCCCAAAAGCCCCCCGAACCGATAGCGATTTTCGACTGGTTCACATTATATCCCGCACCGCGCAAGTCCTCCTCCATACCCAGTGTCACTTTAATCCGTTTCTGCTGATGAGACTCCAACACTTCATTGAAAGCATAATCCACAGAAAACAGGAAAACGACCGATACGACGACCGTTGCCAAAATAGTAAGAATCCTCAACGAACGAGTCGAGAAGTAAAGAAGCACCAGATAAACGACGACGGCGGCCGTAGTCCCCATACAAACATACAAGAGATTAACCGGTACATCGAAATACATCAAAATGCCACATACCGCTCCTACCGCCAAATAACCAAGCATCAAATAACGAGCCGCACGACTGTTTCTCTGATAGAATAACAACATTCCGACCACCACCAAAAGAATAAGTACGAAAACCAACACTTCTCCGGCAGGAATCTCCCCCCATAATACACTCGAATATTTGACGGCAACCACAAAATAGACCACGGCGCAAAGGCCATAGAAAAGGAACAATCCCGATAATCCTTCCCGATACAGAACAAATATCAACGATGCGAAAACCAACGCCGAACCGGTCTCCTTTTGAGCGATAATCAAAACAATAGGCAACAATATGATAAAAACCGCACGGAATAAATCCCGTCTGTTTTTCAAAGAAAACCCATACGTCCCGAAAGACCGGGCCAAAGCAAGAGCCGTGGCAAACTTAGCGAACTCGGCCGGTTGTAAACTGATAGGCCCCAACACCAACCACGAACGGGACCCTTTTATATCGGGGGCTAAAAATATGGTGGCGATAAGCAAAAGTATGATAATCCCGTAGAATAGATAAGCATAAGTTTCATAAACCCGGAAATCCACCATTAAAATCATAAAAGCCAATACGAGCGACAAACCTATCCATATCAACTGTTTTCCCGACCGCTCGGCAAAGTCGAATATACTGGCATTATCGAAATCGTAACTGGCGGCATAAATGCTTATCCAACCGCAAAGAACGAGAATCAGATAAAGAATTACCGTCATCCAGTCGATAGACCGCCATATATTAATGCTTTTTGACCCCACTGTATATGATTGTGTTAGATTGCGACATACGCTCTTCCAAGTATTTCCGCTCCGGTGCAATCTTCCGGTTCAGATACATCTCCATCATCAGACTTCCGATAGGTACACCATACGTAGCTCCGAATCCTGCATTCTCCACATAAACGGCAATAGCTATTTTGGGGTTGTCCATCGGAGCGAATCCCATAAAAGCCGAGTGGTCTTTTCCATGAGGATTCTGTGCCGTTCCCGTCTTTCCGCACACCTCTATACCCGGTATAGCACCTATACGGCAAGTCCCGCCGGTTACAGCCATGCGCATACCCTCTACGACATAATCGTAATAGTGAGAATCGACCATAGTATACTTAGGTGTAGTAAACTCCGGGGAGATAACCGTATCCTGTATCTCCCGAACCAAATGCGGAGTGTAAAAATACCCCCTATTGGCAATCGTTGCCGACAAATTGGCTATCTGCAACGGGGTCGCCAAGACCTCTCCTTGTCCAATCGCGACAGATATAATCGTCAATGCGCTCCATCGATTCTCGCCATATACCTTGTTGTAATAATTACTATTGGGAATAAAGCCTCGACTCTCACCCGGTAAATCCACCCCTAAACGATATCCATACCCCATCGATACCAAATAATCTTTCCAAACATTGAACGCCTTCGCCGGCGATTGATATTTTTTCCGATTATCGACCATCGAACGCAATCCGTAACAGAAAAACGCATTACACGAAGTTTGCAAAGCCGGAAGCAACGATAAGGGTGATGCATGCCCATGACAGCCGACTTTTAACCGTCCCGACACAAACCCATGATAACAGGGATAAAGTGTATGCTCGGTGATGATCCCTTCGTTCAGGAAAATAAGTCCCTGTGTAGGCTTAAATGTCGATCCCGGCGGGTATGCGGCCATCAAAGCTCTATCGAACAAAGGTTTGTACCGGTCTCTATTCAGTTTCAAATAATTTCTACCTCTCTCCCTGCCAACCAGCATGGAGGGATCGTAAGTGGGACTCGAAACCATCGCCAATATCTCTCCCGTAGACGGCTCGATAGCAACGATAGCCCCAATCTTGTTCTGCATTAATTTCTCACCATAGGACTGCAACTCGATATCCAACGACAAATTCAGATTTTTCCCCGAAACAGGTGCTACATCATAACGCCCGTCTTCATATCTTCCTTTAACACGGCCATGGGCATCGCGCAGTAAAATCTCCACCCCCTTTTCTCCACGTAAAATATTTTCGTAAGAGCGCTCTATCCCCAAATCTCCGGTGTAATCTCCCCGAGTATAATAACTGTCTTTCTCTATATCTCCGGGAGACACTTCCCGAATATTCCCCAATACATTCGCAGCCACAGGGTAAGCATACTCCCTGAGCATACGGTTTTGAATGAAAAAACCGGGGAAACGATATAGTTTTTCTTGTAACCGTCCATAATCTTGCGCAGACAACTGAGTCATAAAAGTCTGAGGTGTGTATGACGAATAACCGGGATTCAACCTCCGATTTTTCATATCCGCCATGCGCTTATCAAATTGTTCCTTCGTAATCCCCACAGTCCGGCAAAAATCAAGTGTATCGAAAGGGCGAACCTCTCGTACAATCATCATTACATCGTATGCCGGTTGATTAAAAACCAATAACTTTCCATTGCGGTCATAAATAAGGCCACGAGAAGGATATTGTGTTTTTTTCAAGAAAGCGTTTCCATCGGCGTGTTGCTTATAGTCGTCGTTCAACACTTGTAAAGAAAACAACCGCACGACATATATGCAAGCAATCACCAACACGATGCCGCCTATCACATATTTACGCCTCTCTAATTTATAGTCTTTTCTCACGTCCCGATTTCGTTAAACTATCCATTCCCAATATCACAAGAAATGTCAATATAGTACTGGCTAAAATACGAACAATTAATCTTCCTATATCGAAAAAGCTAAAAGACTCTATTACGAAAAGGAGGGTACAGAAACAAAGTGAAAATGTAAGCACGTAGCGCACAAACAAAGACATTCCGAAATTGCGTATAGAGGGCTCCGATTCGCTATAATCCTCACCCCTCGGCGTATAAAGATTCAATATCGGTTTTCTCAAAAAGGCAACGACGGTACAAGCCAAAGCATTCATACCCGGCGTATTGCTGAATATGTCGATTACCAACCCAAGAATAAAAGCAAGCGTTAAAGTCCAATTAACCGAGAGCGATAGAGGTAACCTGATTATAAAATAAATATAAAGAAAAGGAATGGCAACTCCCAATAAATGTATATTATTCCCTATCGTAACCTGCAAGAATACGACTACAATAAACAAGAAAAAATATCGTAACCAACTATTCATATCGAGCCTCCTTTTCAAGTTTATCCTGTTCTTCCTTTTGTCGGTTCGATATAATGCGCACATACCCTAAGCCACTAAAATCGGAACTTAGCTCCACACGCAATGTATAGAAATTATCGTCACGCTGCTTTTTATAATCGCTGATTATACCCACCATAATTCCTTCTGGAAACACAGACGAATAGCCGCTCGTGACAATCGTATCTCCCGGAGCAAACTCCACATGCCGAGGCATCTCCTCTAATACGGCGTAACGAGGACTCACCGCATCCCAAACCAAAGACCCGAAATAGTCGCTGCCTTTTACCTTGCAACTGAGACGCAACTTAGGGTTAAGAACCGATATGGCCACGGAATGATGTTCGCCCACAACATTGATAATACCCACGACACCGTTCTGATCGACCACTCCCATCTCCGGCTCTATGCCTTCGGCTCGCCCTTTGTCAATCGTTATATAATTGTTTATTTGCGCTACACTGTTATTCACGACACGAGCCACTGCAAAATCATAATCATGAAGTACGGAATCGAAAGGAATCGTATCTTTTCCCACAGAAGACCTATAACGATTCAACTGTTCTTTCAGATTTATTACCTCCATCTCCAACTCTCCGTTTCGTAATTGCAAATCCCTGTTTACTTCTCTCAATCCAAAATATGAAGTTACTTCCGATTGCAAATCATAAACGGTCGCTGCCACTTGATTGGCCGACGAGAGATAAATACTGCGCTGGTAAGGGTTTCGTCCAAACAACAACACGCAACTTATCGCTACATAAATAGCAAGAACTATCCATGAGCTATGCCTCAATAAAAAATTGATTAAGTTGCGCATTTTCTTATTAATTCTACCACAACGAGTTACAAAAGTTTTTTTTCACTTTTGTAACTCGTCTATTCTAAAAAACGACAAAGCCTGTCGATGTATCTTTTCTGTTACCGAATGAGGAAGGAGAACTGGTCGATATTTTTCAATGCGACGCCTGTACCTTTCGCAACGGCATGTAACGGATCTTCGGCGATGTGGAACGGTATTCCTATCTTATCGGTCAACCGTTTATCCAATCCTCTCAATAAAGCGCCTCCACCGGCCAACCAAATACCGTTACGCACAATATCGGCATACAATTCAGGCGGTGTATGTTCCAATGCATTCAACACGGCAGCCTCGATTTTCGAGATAGACTTCTCGATACAATGAGCTATCTCTTGGTAAGAAATGGGGACTTCCATAGGCAACGCCGTCATACGATTCGGACCATGTACGACATAATCTTCGGGAGGATTATCCAATTCGGTCAAAGCCGAACCCACATTGATTTTGATCAATTCGGCCGTACGTTCTCCCACTTTCACATTATGCTGACGCCCCATATACTCTTGTATGTCGTTCGTCAAATCGTCACCGGCTACCCGTATCGAATTGTTCGACACGATACCACCCAACGAAATAACGGCAATTTCGGTCGTACCACCACCGATATCCACAATCATATTTCCCTCGGGAGCCTGAACGTCAAGTCCTATACCTATCGCGGCAGCCATAGGCTCATAAATCATATATACATCTCGTCCTCCGGCATGCTCCGAAGAGTCGCGCACCGCACGAATTTCAACCTCGGTACTTCCCGACGGAATACCTATTACCATACGCAAAGAAGGCGAGAACCAATGACTTTTGGAGCTAACCATCTTTACCATACCTCTAATCATCTGCTCGGCAGCATAGAAGTCGGCTATCACACCGTCTCTCAAAGGTCTGATCGTGCGTATATTTTCATGGGTTTTACCATGCATCAAACGAGCTTTTTCACCGACCGCCAGCAACTTGTCCGTACGTTTATCCAGCGCAACCACCGAAGGTTCGTCCACCACGATTTTATCGTTGTGGATAATCACCGTATTGGCTGTACCCAAGTCTATGGCAATCTCTTGTGTGAAAGAAAATAATCCCATATCGGTTATTGATTAAATAATTTATATTAGTGCTTAAAATGCCGTATACCGGTCATTACCATAGCCAAGCCGTTTTTATCGCAATATTCTACCGAATCGTTGTCACGAACCGATCCACCCGGTTGAATTACAGCAGTCACCCCGGCCTCATGAGCTATTTCCACGCAATCGGCAAAGGGGAAAAATGCATCCGAAGCCATTACAGCCCCTTGTAAATCGAAATCGAACGAACGAGCTTTCTCTATGGCTTGACGCAAAGCATCTACCCGCGAAGTCTGACCGATACCGCTCGCACAAAGCTGACGGTTTTTAGCCAGCACGATTGCATTCGATTTACTGTGTTTTACAATTTTATTGGCAAACAACAAATCTTCCACCTCAGCCGGAGTAACAGCTTTCTCGGTAACCTGCTTCAACTCTTCGGGCTTTTCTCGATACAAATCGCGATCTTGTACCAACACCCCGTTCAGCAACGAACGGAATTGGCGATTCGACGCTTTGAACGGTTTCTGCACGAGAATGATACGATTCTTTTTCTGTTCAAGAATTTCGAGCGCATCAGCCGTATAGCCCGGTGCGATACAAACTTCGAAAAAGATTTTATGCATCTCTTCGGCAGTTTCTTTATCGATCGGGCGGTTCGTTATCAATACCCCTCCGAATGCCGAAACCGGATCTCCTGCCAAAGCAGCTTTCCAGGCTTCCACCAAAGTTTCCCGAGATGCCAAACCGCAGGCATTATTATGTTTCAATATAGCGAATGTCGTATCGTCGAACTCCGAAATCAACGATACCGCCGCATCTATGTCCAATAAATTGTTATAGGAAATTTCCTTTCCATGAAGTTGATCGAACATTTCCTCGAAATTACCGTAGAAGACTCCTTTCTGATGAGGATTTTCACCATATCGAAGAGTCTTGGCATGATTTCCCGCATAGCGGAATGCCGAAGCCTCGTCTCCGTCGAAATAGTTAAATATCGCACTGTCATATCCCGAAGATACGGCAAAAGCCTCTTTGGCGAACCAACGACGATCTTCCAACGAAGAGCTGGCTCCCTTCTCCTTTAACATAGCCAACAACGGAGCATACTGAGCTTTCGACGCGACGATAACGACATCTTTATAATTTTTAGCTGCCGCTCTTATCAAAGAGATACCGCCTATATCTATCTTCTCGATAATAGCACTCTCATCTGCACCCGAAGCCACGGTTTCCTCGAACGGATATAAATCCACGATAACCAAATCGATAGAAGGGATTTCATATTGAGTGATTTGTTGCTGATCGACTTCATTTTCCCGACGGTTCAATATACCACCGAACACTTTGGGGTGAAGAGTCTTAACCCGTCCTCCCAAAATAGACGGATAACCGGTCAGATTCTCTACTGAACCACAAGGAATCCCCAACGACTCAATAAAAGATTGCGTACCACCGGTCGAGATAAAATTAACTCCTTCGGCATGTAAAAGTTTCAAAATTTCGTCTAAACCATCTTTATGAAAAACGGAGACAAGAGCTGTTTTAATTTTCTTATTTTCAAGCATAAAGCATCGCACTATATAATTCGGTTACAAAAATACAAAAATATATAGGTTTAGCCTTGTATAATTCATGAAAGTTTTCATGGAAAAATAAATCTTTTCTATTCGGCTCTTTCTAACGGTGTTATCCTTCCTTTTATGAACAAAACAGTGTTCTTATTCGTTTCGTTTTCCTACACCGCATAGGTCTAAAAAAATGATGTCTTAACTATTCTGCCTATATACGACGAATCAAAAACATAAACTCAAATATAAATTATTCAAAATGCTTATGGAAAAAATAGGAATATTTTACGGCTCAACTACCGGAATTACAGAAAGTGTAGCCTACCGATTAGCCGAACTAATGCATGTAAAAAAAGAAGACATACACGATGTCGCACGAAGCAAACCTTCGGAAATAGGACAATACGACCTATTATTATTGGGTTCTTCGACATGGGGAAGCGGAGATCTTCAAGACGACTGGTATGACTTCCTCAACGGAATCGAAACCCTCGATCTCAAAGATAAAACCATTGCTTTATTCGGTTGCGGAGACCAATCTATGAGCGACACCTTTTGCAATGCCGTCGGCACAATTTACCATCGACTACAAAAAACAGGAGCAACATTTTACGGAGCTTTCGAAGCAGGAGACTATACATTCGACAAATCGACGGCCTTTATCAACGGCAAATTCATAGGATTACTTATCGACGATGTAAACGAACCCGAAAAAACAGAAAACAGGCTCAATCATTGGGTAGAGCTTCTACAATCGGAATATATTGTAACACAGTAATCACCCTCTTATCTCAAATATATTATTGAGGCGGGTATCGATACCCGCCTCAATAATTGTGATATAAATAGTTGCCTGCCCATAAAATTAATTATACATTTGCTCCAAATATTACGACTTTTAAAAAGTAGGGCATAACATGCAATTATATTCGGAAAAACGCTCGATTATGAACAAACTGATTGGATTACTTACCTGCTTATGTTTCTCCACAAACTTGGCGGTAGCTCAAAATAAAGATACATCATCAATCATTAAATTCGGATTATTCGCCGACACCCAGTATGCTGATTGTCCGTCCCAAAATACCCGTTATTATCGGGAAGCTCTACAAAAATTAGATACATGCATCGAGTATTTCAACCGACAAGAAGTTCAATTCACTATTAATTTAGGTGATATTACCGACAGGAAGAACTCCGATTTAGAAGTAATAAAGCAGCATCTGTCCCAACTTAATCATAAAATTTATCACCTCACAGGAAATCACGACTACAAAGACATTACAAACAACTCTGTCCTTTACAAGCAGCTGGATATGCCATCTGAATATTATTCGTTCAAAAAAGGGGACTGGGTATTTATCATGTTAAATACCAACGAAATCGCTTCATACGCCAATATAGCGGGAACACCCAAAGAGAATGAATGGAACAGGATGCAAGAACAGATAAAACAAATCAAAGGCAAATATGCTTATGAATGGAACGGAGGAATAAGCGAAAAGCAAATGAAATGGCTCGATCGACTATTAAAGAAATGTGAGAAAAAGGGTCTTTCTGTCTTAATTTTTTCTCATCACCCGCTATATCCACAAAGCGATTTTTCGGCATTAAACGGCAATGAAATAGTCGACACCCTATCCAAGTATTCTTGTGTAAAGGCAGCTTTCTCGGGCCATCACCACGCCGGGGCATTCGGATATTACAAAAATATCCCTTTGATTACACTGGAAGGAATGGTTGAAACAGAAAACCAAAATGCCTATGCTATCGTCGAAATTTCCCAAGATCACCTACTTGTAAAAGGGCAAGGGAGAGCATCTTCATACTCGTTCAAATTATCCCGACAATAGGATACCTGCTAACGATTCTTTCGCATGGTATAACGGCTGATTCCCAAACTTTCATAGCTTTTACGTAGCTCCTCATCGTTATCTGAAATCACCAGAAGACGGTCTCCACTCTGTAAATGAGTATGTCCTTTGGGAACAAAATATTGTTCTCCGCGCTTGACCATAACGACCAACGTATTATCCGGCAATGAAAGATTCATTAGTTTATTACCTCCCGATAAAGCCTCGTCCGTCAACTCTATCTCGCTCATCGCCGATTTTATTTCATCGGGTAAAGCGACATTAAAGATTTCTTTTTCCTCGCTCTTCCCCACCAATCCCAGCCATCTGGCCATCGCACTTACCGTAGTTCCTTGTACCAACAAAGAGACAATGGTCACGAAAAACACGATATTGAAAATCATACGAGCATTAGGAATTTCTGCCGACATAAGCGGATAGGTCGCAAAAATAATAGGAACAGCACCCCTCAACCCTACCCATGAAATATAAACACGAGCCCGAGTCGTAAACCTACGGAAAGGCAATAAACATGCAAATACAGATATCGGACGCGAGACAACAATCATGAATATGGCAACCAACAATCCCACTCCGGCAACAGCAGGCAACTCCGAAGGATTCACCAACAATCCGAGTGTTAAAAACATGACTATCTGGAAAAGCCAAGTAAAACCATCGAAAAATGTAGTCAAACTACGCTTGTGCACCAACTTCCGATTTCCAACGACTAACCCTGCTATATAGACAGCCAAATATCCGTTCCCTTGCAAAAGATTGGTAAAAGCGAATACGAAAAAAACACAAGAGAACAACAATACCGGATAAAGCGATTCATTAGGGACATTGATACGATTTATAATCCAAACAATAGCATACCCCAACGCAAATCCAGCAGCCGCACCTATCGACAGTTGCATAAAAAGCAAAACGATGGAATGAGGCCAATCGATAACTCCAATCTCAATAACCTGAATCAAAAGTATCGTAAGCATATAGGCCATAGGATCGTTACTACCGCTCTCCAATTCGAGAGTCGGCCGCAAACGCTCTTTCAAAGAAATCCCCTTCGAACGCAAAATAGAAAAAACGGATGCCGAATCTGTCGATGACATAACAGCAGCCAACAGCATGGATTCTAACAATCCTAACTGAAAATTACCCGGCAAAAGATCGGACAACGAATAAATGAATAATCCTGTTATAATCGTTGTCATTAAAACTCCCAACGTAGCCAAAGTCACACCCGGAGCTAAAATTGGTTTTATTTCCCGATAGTGTGTATCCATTCCACCCGAAAACAAAATGATACAAAGTGCAACCGTACCTATAAACTGGGCTATTTGCGGACTATCGAAATAAATACCGAAACCGTCTGAACCGGCAAGCATTCCCACACCGAGGAACAATAGCAACGCCGGTACACCAAATTTCGCTCCTGTTTTTCCGACAAGGACACTCAGGAACAATAAAATGGCTCCTACCAACAATATATTTTCAGGACTGATAACCATAGAGTTTATTTACTAATATTTCAAAAACGAGGTAAATATACATAAAAAATGTGATTTTACCAATTCTTCACAATTCGGCAAGTAAACAGAAACCATCATTTTTCATGAACAAAAAAAAGAGAAAAGTGTTTAATCAATAATAGCTTTAATAAACAAAATCTTCCTAAACATGATAAAATCGGACATAGGCCTCGTAGGACTGGCTGTTATGGGTGAAAATTTAGCCCTCAACCTCGAACAAAAAGGTTATCGGGTATCATTATATAATCGATTGCGGGAAAACAGTCCGCAAGCGGTAGATTCATTTCTCGCCAATAAAGGGAAAAACAAACATTTCATCGGTACACACTCGCCCAAAGAATTTATCGAATCATTGAAATCCCCTCGAAAAATTTTACTTATGATACGAGCCGGACACCCCGTAGACGAAATGATTACAACATTACTTCCCTTTCTCAAAAAAGGCGATACAATCATAGACGGCGGAAATTCGGATTATCGAGATACTCAACGTCGTGAAAACGAATTGCGGGAAAAAGGAATATTTTTTGTAGGCTGCGGTATTTCGGGTGGAGAAGAAGGAGCTCTCCACGGGCCATCGATTATGCCGGGAGGAGCAGACGAAATCAAAAAAGAAATATTACCCGTTTTACAAAACATAGCTGCGCATCTCGACGACGGGACTCCCTGCTGCTCATGGATCGGGCCCGACGGTTCGGGACACTTCGTAAAAACAGTTCACAACGGTATAGAATACGGAGATATGCAACTGATAGCCGAGGCATATTCCCTATTGAATATTTTGCAAAAAGGAGACCATGAAGCCACTGCCCAAACTTTCGAATCATGGAACAAAGGTGTTCTGGACAGTTATTTGATAGGAATAACAGCACCCATATTACGATATAAAGATACCGACGGTAAATCCCTAATCGACAAAATAGCAGACCGTGCGGGACAAAAGGGAACAGGAAAATGGAGCATAGAGGCTGCCATCGACAGCGGAACCACGCTATCTGTTACTGCCGAGTCGGTTTTTGCCCGACTCTTATCGAATCGCACAACAGAGCGAAACAAAGCACATCGTTTATACCCCGAAACTAATCCGGCTCCGATATTCGAGCTTAGCGTAGACGACATACATCATGCTCTTTACGCCTCCAAAATCATCGCATATACACAAGGGCTCGATTTATTGCGCAACATGTCCGAAAAACATAACTGGCAGCTCAACCTCGCCGATATAGCGACTATATGGAGAAAGGGTTGCATCATACAATCTCGATTTCTCTACGAAATAGCTCAGGCTTACAAACCGACGAACGAATACGAAAACCTACTATTCACACCTTATTTCAGGGAAAAAATAATTTTATGTCTCCCGTCTTGGCGGAAAGTAGCTCAAACGGCCATAGCAGCAGGGATAGCCATACCCGGGACAGCCTCGGCATTGGCATGGTTCGACGGTTTTAGATGTAAAAAATCATCGGCCAACCTGATACAAGCGCAACGAGACTATTTCGGAGCTCATTCGTATGAAAGAATCGATGCCCCGGCAGGTACGTTTTTTCACACCGACTGGAACCGACACGGAGACGGAACGACCTCCGGCAACTATTCTCTATAAAAACAAACAAAAAATTTCGATATGAATAAAATACCCGAAAGCCAAATTCTGATTATCTTCGGAGCATCAGGTGATTTAACCCATCGGAAACTCATACCCTCGTTATTCGAGCTATTCGAAAGGAAACTTCTTCCCGACAAATTTTTAATCGTAGGTGTTTCCCGGACAAAACAAAGTACAGAAGAATTCCGACAATCCTTGCATTCATCTATCATTGGTAACGGAAAGACCTATGCCACGGATAATCCTTATCTAAAAAACTTCCTCAGAGAAATATACTATATCTCTTGCGATACTACCGACTGCAACGCATACGTCGCTTTATTCAGAGAAATAGAACAATTGCGCAATGCCGCCGGCATAGAAGATAACATGTTGTTTTATCTCGCTACGCCGCCTCAGATGTATGCAACTATCCCCATCTGCATACAAGCCCAACAACAAAACATCTCTAAAAACGGTTGGCGGAGAATCATTATAGAAAAGCCGTATGGAAGCAACGAAGATGAAGCGAAACAACTCGACAAATTATTATGCGGAATATTCCCCGAACGAGAAATCTACCGTATAGATCATTTTTTGGGAAAAGAAACTGTTCAAAACATTTTAGTCCTGCGCTTCGCCAACAGCATTTGGGAACCTCTTTGGAATCGGAATTACATAGACCACATAGAAATAACGGCCACCGAAACCTTAGGAGTGGAACAACGAGGTAATTACTACGATTCGGCCGGTGCTCTGCGAGACATGGTACAAAGTCATCTCATGCAAATCATGGCATTTATCGCTATGGAACCACCCTCCTCTTTCGAAACCGAAGCAATTCGCAATGAAATCAGTAAAGTATTCCGGTCATTACGTCCACTCTCTCCCGACGATATAGCGCATAACACACTGCGGGCACAATACTCCGAAGGGAAATTAAACGGGACAAAACTTCCCGGATACCGAGAAGAACCGAACGTAAATAAGCAATCGACGACAGAAACCTTTGTCGCCCTAAAATTATACATAGATAATTGGCGATGGGCTCATGTCCCATTTTATATTTATACAGGGAAACGATTATCCGAAAAGAGGTCTGAAATCATCATACATTTCCGTTCCACGCCACAGGCGTTATTTCCGGGACAATGTTGCGGAGACTCTTGCAATCAACTCATCATTACTCTACAACCCGACGAAAGCATTCGGTTACGTTTCGGTTTAAAACAGCCCGGAACCAACTTCGAGGTACAGCAAGTGAGCATGGATTTTTTCTACAACTCACTTATCCCGAATAAATTACCGGATGCTTATGAACGGCTTCTTCTCGATGCCATGCGAGGCGACGCTCTACTATATTCGCGAAGCGATGCTCTGGAACTGAGCTGGCACTATCTGGCCCCTCTCATCGACCACTGGGAAAAAGAAAAAGAAGAGAATCTCGTATTTTATCCGGCCGGTAGCCCGATACCTCGCGAGATTACCCATATATATTCTCACCCGTATGTGCTCGAAGCACCTGTTTGCACCCCCAACCCATAACATAATAAACAACATCATGAATCAAACCATCGTACAATTCTATCCAGACGCAACTAAATCGCTGATAGCCCTCACCAACGCCTTACTCATATCGGCTGCCGCACGTACAAAGAAACCTTTTTACTTGGCCCTATCGGGAGGAGAGACAGCTCGCTCACTTTTCGAAATATGGAAAAATCAATATAATGATCCCAAACGGTGGAAAAACGTACATTTCTTTTGGGTAGATGAACGATGCGTATCGTCTGAAAACGAAGAAAGCAATTATCATTGGGCTGAAAAACTGTTTTTCAAACCCGTAGGTATAAATCCGAACCACATTTACAGAATACAAGGAGAAGATATTCCCTACCGAGAAGCCGAAAGATACTCCCGATTGGTCGCAGAAATGCTGCCCGACAGTAACGGAGTACCACAATTCGACTGTACCCTGCTCGGCATCGGCGAAGACGAGCACATCGCATCCATATTCAATAACGATACCGATTTATTAAAATCGGACGACCTTTACGCCGTGTCACGACACCCGGCAACCGGGCAAAGACGAATTACTCAAACCGGAGAAGTCATTTTAGCATCCCGTGAAATCCTTATCGCTCTGGTGGGAGAACGAAAAAAAGAACTGCTCCATCGGTTAGTAGCCAGAAAAGATCAAACGATTACCCCTGCTACATACATACTTTCACACACTTCACGAGCAACTATATTCACCGAGATAGAACTCAATAGCAAAGAGTTGTCATTCCAATAAATCCGGGCGTAAGCGCCGGGTACGTTCGAGTGACTGCTCGTGTTTCCATTCGTCGATTTTACGTTGATGTCCCGAAAGCAACACATCGGGAACTCTCCAACCTTTATATTCCGCCGGGCGCGTATAAACGGGCGGAGCCAATAAATTGTCCTGAAAGGAATCGGATAAAGCCGACTGCTCGTCACCGATAGCTCCCGGTATAAGACGCACGATAGCATCGCACATGATCGCAGCGGCCAGCTCTCCCCCGGTGAGGACATAATCTCCTATCGTCACCTCCTTCGTCACGAAATGTTCCCGTATGCGGTAATCGATACCTTTATAATGACCGCACAGAATAATGAGATTACCCGCCATCGACAAACGGTTAGCCATAGGCTGGTCGAATCGCTCTCCGTCGGGAGTTGTAAAAATCACCTCATCGTAATTCCGCTCGCTTTTCAATTGAGTGATAGCCCGATCCACAGGCTCTATCTGCATGACCATACCGGCCTCTCCCCCGAATGGATAGTCGTCGACTCGCCGATGTTTATCCAACGAGTAATCCCTCAGATTGTGAACCACGATCTCGACCAACTTTTTATCTTGGGCTCTTTTCAGAATAGAATAATTCAGCGGGCTTTGCAATAACTCTGGCAATACGGTAATAATATCAATGCGCATCATAGCTCTCAATTTGCCGACAAAAGTAGCCTTTTCTAACGGGTTTCACAAATAGAGAAAATTTTTATCCCAGAAGTTAAGTGCTGCTCGAATTTGTTTTGTAATTTTGCCATACGTTGTCAAACGCAGATAACATGCATACCATAGGTAAAATATTGAAAACTATACGGGAAGAACGTGGGTTACAACTTCGACAGGTCGCTATCGAATCGAATATCGATTTGACTCTGTTGAGCCGTGTCGAAAATGGGAAACGAATGCCTTCCGAGAGCTTACTCATCAAATTAGCGGAAACTTACGGGCTCGACAGTAACCTGCTAGTCCTGCAATTAGTAAGCGATAAAATTTTAGAAATAAGCGAGCAGTATCCCGACCATACCATCGAAGCCCTGAAAGTCGCTCAGGAAAAAGCCCGACTCGGAGAGCGATACATCTCGTTCTTCATGAACTCGTTCATATCTCGCCCCATCGGGCTGGAAAGCCGCCGTTACATTGGAAACAAAACCAAACTGACCGATTGGATCATGGAAACTATTCGGCGGGAATGCCCCGATGCGCATTCGTTCTGCGATATTTTTGCCGGGACCGGCGCTGTGGCCGGGAAAGCAATACCCTATTACGACCAAGTGATATTCAACGATTTGCTTTGTGCCAACCGAGTCATCTATCAAGGTTTCTTCGAAAAAGGAGAATGGAACAGGGATAAATTATGTACAATCCTCGACGAGTATAATCACACCGATTGCAACTCTTTGGAGGACAATTATTTTTCAATAAACTTCGGCGGTAAATATTTCGATTATGGAGTTTCGAAACTCATAGGATATGTTCGCCAGAACATAGAAGACCGTCGAGGAGAACTCACAGACAAAGAATATAACATTCTACTCTCCACCCTCATTTACAATATGGATCGGATAGCCAACACCGTAGGACATTTCGATGCCTACATACAAGGAAAGGAGATAGAAAAAAAATCCCTCACCCTCCGGTTAATAGACGCTCGAAGCTATGACAATGTAGCAATTTACCAAGAAAACAGCAACACGCTGGCTCGAACACTGCATGCCGACATCGTCTACATGGATCCGCCCTATAATTCCCGCCAGTATTGCGATGCCTACCATCTCTATGAAAATCTGGTCCGTTGGGAAAAACCGGAGGTAAAAGGAGTAGCCGGAAAATTCAACCAAAAAGACAAGAAAAGCGACTTTTGTACCATGAAGGCGGTCGATGCTTTCGCCGACCTCGTCGACAATCTACACACGAGATACATTGTACTGTCATACAACAACATGGCAAAAAAAGGGAATGGGCGATCCAATGCAAAAATGGACGATACCGACATCATGCGTATACTCGAAGCCAAAGGCCGAGTACAAGTTTTTTCCCATGACCACAGACCATTTACCACGGGAAAGTCGAATATTAAAAACCATCAAGAACGCCTATTTATATGTGTATGCGACAATCACTAGACTTTCCGAACCGGATACAATCACCTCTCAATTATACAGGTGGAAAATTCAGGCTATTACCGCAAATCCTGCCCTTGTTTCCCGCAAACATCGATGTGTTGGTAGACCTGTTCTGCGGTGGCGGTAACGTAGGAATCAACACATCGGCAGAGAGAATCGTCTTGAATGATTCGGACAAGAACGTCATACGCATTTTCAGATTATTCCGGCAATACCCCACCGAACAGATTTTAGAGATAATCGACGGCATCATTGACCGGTACGGCCTGTCGGACAGTCGCACGAACGGATATGCGTTTTACCAATGCGAAAGCGCGAGAGGTTTGGGTACATATAACAAGGAAGGATATAACCGGCTGCGTAGCGAGCTGAATAATATGAAAAGGAGGAACGACCGTTATTTCTTCATGCTGTTCACCCTCATCGTGTTTGCCTTCAACAATCAAATACGGTTCAACGAAAAAAGAGAATTCAATCTTCCAGTGGGGAAACGCGACTTCAATAACAACATGAGGAACAAAGTGAGGCATTTTGCCGAAGCCATCAAAAATCCCCATATCGAACTGTCGTCCAACGATTTTCGGAGAATTCCATTCGATGGGCTGTCCGAACACAGTCTCATTTATGCTGATCCCCCTTATTTGATAACCTGCGCCACCTACAACGAAAATAACGGCTGGAACGCCCGGCTCGAAAAACAACTGCTCACTTACCTCGACCGGGCGAACGACAGAGGAATAAAATTCGCCTTGTCGAACGTTCTGAAAAACGGAGACAAAGAAAACACGATATTGACCGAATGGTTAGAACGGAATCCCATGTATATCCGTCACGATTTGAATTACAATTACAGCAATTCGAGTTATCACAAAAAAGACAGGAGCAAACATTCCACAGAAGTACTAATCACTAATTTCGAATGAAGTATGTGTACATATAAAAGCTATTGTTGGTCGATGGGAACCACGAGTTTTAGGACTGCCGATTTCAATCAAAAAATCGAAAGACAATTGACTCTTCTTTCCAAGTTTTGGGAGGTTCATACCGATGTCGTTTGGTCGGGGAACGACGAGATACAATCTTTGTACTACGACTTCATGAAAGACAACGATTTTCTTACCGGCGATGCACCCAACAAACCCAAAGATGCCCGGGAAAAAACATCGGGGTTGATTGATTTGGGATTGATCGATAACGAACGAAGACCGACTGCCGCCGGAGAATCATTACGACAAATCACCTCCAACGGAGATTTCCGACCGAATAATCTGCTGCAAATTCCGGCCGATAGCTACATTTATTTCAAACAGATGCTCAAAACGAGCAACGACGTAGACGGTGAAATCGTACGACCGTTCGTCGTACTGGTTCTCGCTTTGAAACAGCTGGAATATCTCACACAAGAAGAGTTCACCTACCTGCTGCCACTCATTACCACTTCCCGAAAATTCAGAACAATCGTCGATTGCATAAAACGATTGCGAAAAGGAGATATCACAATCGACGAAATCATCGTCGATACACTCTTGACGATGGAGAATTACCGGGAAGCGAGGCTATATCTTTTGGAGAGACCGGTATCCGAACATGTGATTTGCCAAGCGGGAATCAACCGCAAAAGTCGTCAATACGACAGCACATACTACCCGCTCTACCGCACTATCGAGTCATTGGATAGAAACAACGCTCAATCCATTCTCGATTTGTTACAAGCCTGCCGGAACATTCGCATCGGTGCGTTGTGGTGCAACCACCTTTTCAAAACGACGAACAGGGGAAAAATAAAGAAATTACTATCCGCCTCGCTCAACGATGTTCCCATCTTGAATTGCCGAAACGAATTTGAATTGAAAGACAGATTCTTCCGATTGATGCATCTCTTCAAGGTAAAAGCCAATTTGTCTGATTATTTCGATCTGAACCGCCGATATTTCGGGACGACCGATACCATTCTTTTCAAAGACAACAGGGTAGAACTCTCCCCCGTACCGAAATGTTTTTTCGACCTTTGTGCCGAGAATCTCGAAGAAATCGCTTTCACGACCTCACCGCTCCTGCCCCTCGATTGCGACATCGAAAAAATCATACCTCGCTATGATATCGAAGAATCCGACCTGCATCGTAAACTGGCAGACAAGTATGGCCTTGCCCCGCAATCGCTCAGCGACATTCGCACCTTTCTCGACGACGAGCGCCACGAGCGTTTCAACCGGCTCATCGATGCCCGTTTCCCCGACCACGTCCTGTTGGAACTGTTGTCCGACTTCGAAACCCGCAACGACATCAATATCCGCAGGCTCGTCACCGACAACGCCGATGTGCCCACCATTTTCGAATACATCGTCGGTATCGTCTGGTACAAGGTAAGCAATCGCAAAGGACGCATTCTGGATTACTTCAACCTGTCGTTAGATGCCGATTTGCTTCCGAAAACACACGCCGCCGGTGGTATGGAAGACATTACCTATCGATACAATGCCACTCCCGGTTACCCGGAGCACACACTGCTTATCGAAGCGACCCTTGCCGAGGCCAACGCACAACGCCGCATGGAGATGGAACCGGTCTCCCGGCATTTGGGAGACTTCCTCTTACGCGACAATCGGCAGGAAGCCTACGCCTTGTTTGTCACCACGTTCCTGCATCTAAACGTTATTTCGGATTTCCGGGGGCGAAAACAAATGCCCTACTATTCAAGCGATGGAGAGCAGTGCATTAACGGAATGAAAATCATTCCTTTGAATACCGCCGAATTAAAAAACATCATCGCAAATTCGATGACTTACGACCAATTATACCCGCTATTCGAGTGCGCTCACCAAAACAATGAGCCTCCCAAAACATGGTATGAAAACAACATTATGCGCTCTCTACAACCGAAGAAACCCTCCACAGGGATATTAGGTACACTTTTTTAAATCACTCTTTATGAACAAAGGGACTCAATTATTATGCATTTCACAGTATAAAATTTGTATCTATTAAATCTAATTTTTATATTTGAAAACTCACAAATATAGTGAAAGGTGAGTGCAGAGGCAAACCGAAATCTCATTTCCGATTTGACTATGCCGAGCCGCATCCTATATTCTACAAATATAGTGAAAGGTGAGCGCAGAGGCAAACGGAGATTTTATTTCCGAATGGGCTATACCATTCTACAAATATATAGAAACCATGAGAGTAAAGGCATTTATATTCGTCGTTTTGATTCTACTCGGAGGGAAGATTTTCACCGTCGACGCAACCGAAAAACATACCATAGATATTGTTGGTATAGAACTCATCTCACCTTACCGCTGTAACCTCACCATCGGGTTTAAGCCATGGGGCGATCCGTTCTATTTTTTGGATATAAGTTCCCCCGATTCGCCCTACATCACCGAAGAACATATCAACCCGAAAGACTACGAAGATAAAAGCTACATAACATATACCATAACTTCGCTATTTACCGACACTGACTATGAGTTTGTAATAACAAGTTACGGAGAATTTGCAGCAAAGTCGGAAATATTGACTTTCAACTCCCACGATTATTTAAGTAAAATCCAAGTTAACAACAACGAGATTCCCCGATCGGGCATCGTCTATTACGAACCCAATCGTAAATACCAGTTTGAATGCATCACCGATTTCCCGGCGGAAAACTTCCAATGGAGCTTCGAAATCGCCCAAAAAGAGGGAGGTCCAAAAATCATCGCGACCGGCGAAAGTCCCCAATTCCCAATCGAAATACCCACTGTGGAATATATGGACAAACGGAACGATGACGGTGATGTCATTTGCAATATTTACTGCAAAACCCAATATGGAGGAATAACCTATGAAATCAACTACCCTTTCTTTATCCGCACATACCCCGACCAGCCGAAGATCGATATTCTCGATGTAAAGGTACAGGATGCACAATCTTGCACACTGACTGTGGGATTTCATGCTTGGGATGCAGAAACCTATACGATAAAAATCGTCGATACAAACAGAGATAACACTTGGGAAGACAACCTCGAAGACAACATCAACAATAGTTATACCACGTACACCTTCGACAAAATATATATCGATACCAACTACGAAATAACGGTATGGGGATTTAACGGTTCCAAAATTTTAATGACCCAAACTCTATATTTCCGTATGAACGACCACATGGGTATCGAGAAAATCGAACAGGACGAATTTATCGAATCGGGAACTATCTTTAACCTGCAAGGACAAATCATCGGCCGATTTACCGAAAACCATCGGGACATATTCACCGAACTGCAACCCGGTATCTACATCATAAACGGATTGACCTCTACCGGGAAAAAAGTCAACCGTAAAATTATCGTCAAAAGCCCTTCCTCCCCGATATGATATAGAAAAACTATCCTGTCCCGGAATAAACCTCATAAAAAACAGGACTTTTCATATCTCGAAAAAAAGAGCTACCTTTGCCAATCGAAAAAATAAGAACCGGGCCTCGGCACTATCGAGCGATATTCGTCTCTCTCTCCCCGTTCCACCCGGTAAACACGAAAAGGTAAAAGATGATAACGGTTAACAATTTAGGTATTCAATTTGGTAAAAGAGTTCTTTTTCAAGAGGTTAATTTAAAGTTTACTCCGGGAAACTGCTATGGCATTATCGGAGCTAACGGAGCCGGCAAATCGACCCTCATGCGTATTTTGAGCAATCAACTCGAACCCTCTCACGGTACTGTGACTCTGGGGCCGGGTGAACGTCTCTCTGTATTGAGTCAGGATCACTTTGCATTCGATGAATTTACCGTCATCAATACCGTGCTGATGGGGCATACCGTTCTATGGGACATCATGCAGGAAAAAGATGCCTTGTACGCCAAACCCGATTTCAGCGATGCGGACGGTATCCGCGCAGCCGAACTCGAAGAGAAATTCGCCGAGCTCGAAGGTTGGAATGCCGAAAGCGATGCAGCTTCCCTGCTTAGCGGACTGGGTATCAAGGAAAACAAACACTACATGCTCATGAAAGATTTGAGCGGTAAGGAAAAAGTACGGGTACTGTTGGCAAAAGCATTGTTCGGTCACCCGGACAACTTGCTGCTCGACGAGCCCACCAATGACCTCGACCTCGAAACGGTGATGTGGCTCGAAAACTACCTCGCCAACTTCGAAAATACTGTATTGGTCGTTTCGCACGACCGGCACTTCCTCGATTCGGTATGTACGCACACCGTAGATATCGACTTCGGTAAAGTACAACTTTTCGCCGGGAATTACAGTTTCTGGTACGAATCCAGCCAGTTGGCTCTGCGTCAACAACAGCAACAAAACAAGAAAGCCGAAGAAAAGCGAAAAGAATTGCTCGAATTTATCCAGAGGTTCAGTGCCAATGTCGCCAAATCGAAACAGACGACCAGCCGTAAAAAGATGCTCGAAAAGCTCAATATCGAAGAGATACAACCTTCTTCCCGCCGATACCCGGGTATCATTTTCACTCCGTCACGGGAGCCGGGTAACAAAATTCTCGAAGTCAAAGGACTCGAAAAATCGATCGAAGGGACTCTGCTTTTCAAAGACGTGAACTTCTCCATCGAAAAAGATGACAAAGTGGCTTTCATCTCTCACGATCCTCGTGCTATGACGGCTCTTTTCGAAATCATCAACGGCGAAGCGAAAGCCGATGCGGGAACCTACGAATGGGGACAAACCATCACCACGGCCTATCTGCCGCTCGATAACAGTTCGTTTTTCAATACGGACATGAATCTTATCGATTGGTTGGCACAATTCTCAGAGGACACCAGCGAACTGTATCTCAAAGGCTTTCTCGGTCGTATGCTCTTCTCGGGAGAAGAGTTGCTCAAACAGGCATCCGTATTGTCCGGAGGGGAAAAAATGCGTTGTATGATCGCCCGTATGATGTTGAAAAATGCCAACACCATGATACTCGATTCCCCCACCAACCACCTCGACCTCGAATCGATACAGGCTTTCAACAATACGCTGCAAGGATTCAAGGGTAATGTGCTACTTTCCTCGCACGACCACGAATTTATACAGACCGTCTGCAATCGTATCATTGAACTGACTCCCGGCGGTATCATCGACAAAATGATGGACTACGACGATTACATCACCGATGAAAAGGTGCAAGCCGCCCGCGAACGACTCTACAATTTATAAAAACATATTTTCGGTATGATAAAACATATTGTAACTTTCAAACTGACCGGCACTCCGGCAGAACGTAAAGAGATAGCGAATAAATTCAAAGATGCTTTGATGGCTCTGCCCCTAACTATCGACGTGCTTAAAAGTATAGAAGTGGGCATCAATGAAAACCCGTCCGAAAGTTGGGATATCGTACTTACTGCGGTCGTAGAAAAAATGGAAGATGTAGAAATCTACGCAAAACACCCGGCCCATGTAGCCGCTGCCGCACTCCTCGCCGGGCATAAAGCCGACAGGGCATGCGTGGATTACACGTACTGATAAATTTCTAAGCTATTCTTCTTAACCCCTCTCCTAAGAAACCACTGTTTCTTAGGTGTTTTCCCTATATCGCTAACGCGACTCCCCGTAAGACTACGGGACACGGCAAGGGAGAAGGAGAGTACTATAAAAAAACAAGAGCGAAGACCGTTTAAGATTTTCGCTCTTGATGTATTTTACCAAACCGTCTTCATTTATCACGGCTTGTACTTTCTTCTAAAATCAGGCAACCGCAGCTGCCAATTTTTTTTGTAATAAGGCTGTTAACTCTTGGCACATGGCGCCATTTCCCATTACTCGATACTTCGCTATCTGATACCGAAGCATCTCTACTGTCATTTGTTCTTTCATCATAATTCAGCTTTTTTTGTTTTCCACCCTTTGTGAAAAACGGATTCTTTTTACTCTTTTTACGCTACAAATATAATAACAAATTCGCAATAAATATGTTTTATAACATAAAAAATATATTGCTTTTTTATGAATTATATATTTCCATTCGCTTATTTCAATATTAAAACCAAACCATAAATATCTAACTATCAAAAATTTATTACTATTTCAAGAAAGATTTTCCGAACCGTTCATTTTTTTATAATTTTGTTCGATTAAAATAATAACAAAATATGCCCGTAAAAATACCTTCGTCATTACCGGCAGTCGAAATATTAAAGGCCGAAAATATATTTGTCATGGACGATTTGCGTGCTTCGACACAAGACATTCGTCCATTGAAGTTACTCATATTGAACCTCATGCCTTTAAAAATAGTTACCGAAACCGACCTATTACGCCTCATCTCCAACACGCCTTTACAAATCGAACTCGATTTCATGAGCGTTTCGGGACACATCTCCCGGAATACTCCGCTCGAACATATCGATACCTTTTATAAAGATTTCGATGAAATACGCGGTCAAAACTACGACGGCATGATTATCACAGGTGCTCCCGTCGAAAAATTACAGTTCGAGGAGGTCGATTACTGGAACGAGTTGGTCGAGATTTTCGACTGGGCGCACAAACACGTCACCTCTACTCTCTATATTTGTTGGGCTGCTTTGGCCGGGCTGTACCATTTTTACGGAATCCCTAAATACCCGTTGGATAAAAAACTTTTCGGAGTATTCGCCCATCATAAATACGACGAGCGAAATCCTATTTTCAGAGGATTCGACGACTTGTTTTACGTTCCTCACAGCCGATATTCCGAGGTACGCCGAGCCGATATCGAAAAGGATAAATCCCTGACAATCCTTTCCGAATCGGAGGATGCGGGAGTTTATATGGTCATGGCTCGTTGCGGCAGAGAGTTTTTCATCACGGGGCACTCCGAATATTCGGCTCTCACGCTCGACATCGAGTATCGCCGCGATTTGGCGAAAGGCCTCGACATTGCCCTCCCCCGAAATTACTATCCCGACAACAATCCCGATAACAATCCGATCGTCAACTGGCGGGGACATGCCAACCTGCTTTTCACGAATTGGCTGAACTATTTCGTATATCAACAAACACCCTACAACCTGAACGATATACAATGAAGACCGTACGTCGCATAGAACTATTAGCCCCGGCGAAAAACGTCGAAATCGGGCAGCAAGCGATTCTCCACGGCGCCGATGCCGTGTATATCGGCGCACCTCGCTTCGGGGCACGCTCCACCGCAGGTAACAGCATCACTGATTTAGCCCGACTCATCGACTTCGCCCATCGATTCGATGCCCGGGTGTATATCACATTGAATACCATTTTACGGGACGACGAACTGCGCGACGCCGAACGACTCATTCACGAATTATACAAAATAGAGTCCGATGCACTCATTGTCCAAGACATGGGTATCACCCGGCTCGACATTCCTCCCATAGCTCTGCACGCCAGCACCCAAGCCGACAACCGCACACCCGAGAAAGTAAAATTCCTCGAACAATGCGGATTTTCACAAGTCGTACTGGCCCGCGAACTTTCACTGGGGCAAATCAACGAGATAGCCCGATCGGTACAAGTCCCGCTCGAAGTTTTCGTGCATGGAGCCTTGTGCGTCAGTTACAGCGGACAATGCTACCTTAGCGAAGCGATGTGCGGACGCAGTGCCAACCGGGGCGAATGCGCCCAATACTGCCGGCTTCCCTATACCCTCATAGATGGGAAAGGCAATGTCATCGCCAAAGACAAGCATCTGCTCTCTCTTCGGGACCTCAATCAAAGCGACAGATTGGAGGAGCTTCTCGATGCGGGTGTATCGTCTTTCAAGATAGAGGGACGACTCAAAGACATGGCCTACGTAAAAAACTGTACGGCCTATTACAGGCAGGAACTCGACAAGATTTTCAAACGCCGCCCCGAATACCGTACAGCCTCGACCGGACACTCTTCGATAGAATTTACACCCCGGCTCGAAAAAAGTTTCAACCGAGGATTCACCCACTATTTTTTGGACGGAAGAACGCCCGAACCTATCGCCTCGCCCGACACCCCGAAATCTTTGGGTGAATACGTGGGAAAAGTCAAACAATCCGATAAAAACACATTTACGATCGCCGGACTCACTCCCATACACAACGGAGACGGACTATGCTTCGCCAATAACAAAGGGGAATTCGAGGGTGTACGGGTAAATCGGGTGGAAGGGAACCGAATCTTCCCGGCCTCCCGAATCGAGATAACCCCTCACACGGTTCTGTATCGGAACTTCGATTTCGAGTTTGACAAACGACTCTCCCGCCCTTCCGCCGACAGAAGAATCGATGTAGAGATAACCCTCTATGCCGTTCCCGGAGGATATGCCCTTTACATGAAAGACGAATGCGGCAATCACACGACCATACGGGAAGACGCACCCCACGAAACCGCCCGAACCCCTCAGCAAGAAACTCAAAAGAAACAGCTCGGCAAATTGGGAACGACCGCCTACTCGGCCCTGAAAATAGACATCGACCTGCCCGACAATTTCTTCATACCGGCCTCCGTACTTTCAAAACTCAGGCAAAAAGCGGTCGAATCTCTCGACCGTGTTAGACGCATTGCCTACCGAACCGAGAAACGACAAGAGGAAGACAAAACCGTATGTTATCCCCAGACAGAGCTATCTTACCTCGGCAACGTATCTAACCGACTTGCCGAACAATTCTATCGCGAACACGGGGTTACCCGTATAGACCCGGCCTTCGAAATAAAACCTTCGAGGGGAGTTCCCCTCATGTTCACCCGTCACTGTATTCGTTATATGCTGGGAATATGCAAAAAGACACCCGCCGGCAACAAATTTCCCGACCCCCTCACCCTATTGTATAAAGGACAAAAGCTCCAACTGCATTTCGACTGTACGGCATGTGAAATGACCCTGCAAAGAATGGAATAACCCCGTAAACATAACCTTTCCCGATAAATTTTTTCATTCGGGCTTTATCATTTGCTCAAAAAGAGTGTACAGAGATAACAATATTCTGCTCATATAGTTAAATAAAGTTAATAATTGGGGGGGGTAATTTTCGATCTCTTTTAATTTTTTTTATCGCATTCTACCTTCTATTTTTGCACATATTAATATTATGTAAAATACAGTCAAATGAAAAAGAAGGTTATGATTTTCTTTGCACTGATTGTGGGAACTATCGCTTCGGCACAAAATCTACGCGAATCCATAGCGATCGTTCGACCCAATTTCAGTGAAAGTACCCAAACATTCCTTACCGATTTTAGCAAATCGTTACGTAAAGACGGATTCTATGCGGCAGCCGACATTCTGCAAAATTACGGGAAAGGGTCGTTCGGGACCGGATTTGCCTACCGGGATAAACGAGACGGTCGGTTATACATCATCACCAACCGTCATGTGGTAGAACAAGCCGAAACCGTCGATGTCGAATTTTCTTTACCGGACAACAGTTCAAAAACATTCGCAACATGTCCCGTAGTGGGTGTGCACGATGATTTCGATGTCGCATTCATCGCACTGCCGGAAGAAGCCAATATTCCCACGCTCGATATAACAGACAAGAGCATAACCGACGGCACTCCCGTATTTAGTGCCGGATTTCCCGCATTGGGAAACAAACCCTCTTGGCAGCTGGGACAAGGAATCGTATCGAATGCCAGTGCCCAAATCAAATCCCTGACCAACGGAAAAGAACTGCCTTTGGTACAACACACGGCACAAGTCGATGCCGGCAGTTCCGGCGGGCCCTTACTTATAAGAGATGAAAATGCAGCCGCAGGATTCGCCGTGGTAGGAATCAATACGTGGAAAGCGTCCGACCGGGAAAATACCAATTTTGCTATTCCGGTATATGCCATCGACGATTTCCTGAAAAATTATTCCACCGATACACAATCTCTGCTTACCCAAACAGAAGTCTCAAATAGAGCATCGGCCATGCTCAAAGCTGCCCAATCGTCCTATCAAGCAGTCATGCCATTCGTTTCATATCGGTATGTATCGAACATCTCGGCCAACACGTTTTACGATTTGGTCAATGCTGCCTCCGATGCTGCCACAGATGCCATGAAATCGTGCTTCGAGCAAGGGCAACCGTTGGAGGGTATCCGTATAGGATTGTCCGATATTATCTGTCGCCAGTTCTCCGGGAGAAACTATACTTTTTCGACCGTGGCCGATCTCGATTCCATCGGCAGGACCGCCGAGGCCATATATACCACAGGCAACAAAAACATCTCTACCCGATGGATCATGGAGCAAGGACGCTGGCGGTTGAGCGCTGCGGAAAATATCAAAGCCAGTCGAATCGAGCCTAACGGTATCTCAAAAAGTTACGGATTCGGCACATCGATCTATATAGGGCTCGTTTATCCTTTCAATAATGATGCGTTCGACATGTCGTACAACATAGCGTTCAAACGCACCATACTCACATTCATGACCTACGAAGTCACCGCCTCTCTTCTAAAAGTCAAAACCGAAAAGACAGAATGGGAAGGAGCTAATGAAATCGTAAAGCCCCATTCGCACAATGTCTTCGACCTCGACCTTAATATCGGCGGACAATTACCTGTCAAATGCGGCCCTATCTATCTCGTCCCATATGCCAAAATTTTGGGCGGGCTTTACTTCGGATCCGATTTAACCGGTATCGATTACGGATTCGGAACCGGTGTGGAAATAGCCTACAAGTTCGGTTATCAAAATTATGTATTCGCCAACATAGGTTATATAGGCAAACGCATGAAGCCCTTCGACGACGAAGAATTTCGCCTCAAATCGAAAACTCTTTCAGGATTGGCGTTCTCGATAGGAGTAAGTTTTTAACGAATCACTTTATCTAAAACAAATACAATATGAAAAAGATTTTATGGCTATGTCCGCTAATGTTGCTGATGATGGCATTCATCGGCTGTGATGACAAAGAAAAAGACGATGACGAAGGTCTGAGTGGTCAATTATCAGAAACCACATGGGCAGCAGAAGTAAAAAAGTATCCGTTCCTCACCAATTTCCCGGAGTATGACGGTGAATTGGAAAACCACCGCTACGACGATACCTATGGAATATTACAATATATCATAATGGATTACAAATGTGAAGAATCGCTTAAAACCAAATATTGCGCCAAACTGACAGCTGCCGGATTCGTAGACGAAGACGGGTATGGAATTTATAAAAAGACAACCACAGAATACAAATTGGCAGTCAGTATCTCATACGGAGGAGGCACGTTGGCTCTTAGTTTAAGTGCAGAACCTATCCAATAGAGAAAGAGAAACGCACTCGATCGCTCTCGAAGCATGCGATAAAAAGTCCGATTGAGGTATTTTCAATCGGACTTTTGCTATTTCTATTCCATGAACGAACGACCATCACGAAAAGGTCACCCCATCGACCCGCTATTTCTCTCCCAAAACACACCGTCCCGGTAGCCCTGAATCGTCTTGTTCCCATCGGCAAGAAGCAGACGCTTTGCCGCCCATAGGCAATACTCTTCGTTAAGCTCTATGCCGCAAAAGTTTCGGTTCAACTTTTTCGCTACGACGGCTGCCGTCCCGCTCCCCATAAAAGGGTCGAAAACGACATCGCCCACCTCCGACGAGGCCAAAATTAATTTGGCATACAACTTCTCCGGCTTTTGTGTAGGGTGGTCGGTATTCTCGGGCATAGACCAAAAAGGTATGCTTATATCGTCCCAAAAGTTCGAAGGATAAGTAGAACGAAAATTCCCCTGTTCCGTACACTCCCAGTCTTTCGGTTGTCCGTTCTCCCGATAAGGAGCAATTACCCGGCGTCTCATTTTCACAGCCTCGACGTCGAAATAATAATTCTTACGGTCCTTCACGGCAAACCAAATATCTTCCATTCCGTTCTTCCAATTGTTCCTTGCTCCCCGACCTTTCTCTCTTTGCCAAGTTATTCGGTTAAGGATAGAGAGACCGGCTCTTTCAAGCACAGTTTGCAAAGCCGATGTGGATTTCCAATCGCCACAAAGATAGAGAGAACCGTCCGGCTTCAACTTTTCGCAAACTTTATAAAACCAAGTTTCGAGATAACCGATATAAGCCCCGTTATCCATAGCCTCGAACTTCATGCCATGAAAATCTTTCGTCAGATTATACGGTGGATCGATAATCACCAAGTCGGCGAAACCGTTCGGGATTCGATCGATAATCGCCAACAAATCGGCATGTATTATTTTATTGAGTACATTTTCTCCCCGCTCGATATCCGATAAGGTCGAGACCATACCCCTCAACTGTTCCACCTCCTCGCCCGTAACAGACAATGTTCTGTTTCTACCTGCACGTTTCCGTTCTTCCCCTCTCATACTATTCACTCGATATATTTTCCAAATGTGTTATCAAAATCCGGTAAATCGGATTCCGAGACAACAATTGCGAATTTCCCAAAACGAAAAGCTGACGCCGAGCACGAGTCAACGCAACGTTTAACTTCCGGTCTATCAGTTGACCCGACTCTTCCGTATAACTCGGCAACCACTCCAATTGCGACTCGTCGTTCACACAGAACGAGTAGATGATGCAATCGTTTTGAGAACCTTGAAACCGCTCCACCGTATCGACACGAATAGTATCGAATGCAGAAATACCGAATTTATCGAGTTCTTGGCGGATTCGAGCTATTTGATGCCTGTATGGAGTAATGACTCCCACCGACCGTTCGTCGAACTCCAACCCGTTACGTTCGTACAATCTATACAAAGCATTTACAATGGCAGCGGTTTTGCAAGCCTCCTCATTATTATATTTTTTCCCGGCACAAAGAGTCTTCGTCGGGAAAAAAGCCGTCCTCTTCGTCGCGATTACTCTTTCCCACTTATCATCGCCCATATTCGTAAAAGGCAGTAAAGATATTTGATGGGGGGCATTTCCATCGCGCAACGCCCCTTTATAAAAATAAGTATTGGCAAACGATGCAATATCGGGATGCATTCGCCATTGGCAATCGAGCATATCGGCAAAAGGAGAACCTTCGGGCAATCGCCGGTACAGCCGCTCGAATAAAGAAATACGACAATCGACAAACCCGGCCGAACGCAACCGTTCATCGGTGATAACAGACTCTTCCGCAGACTGCACGACGACGGCGGGCAACTGTTTATGGTCTCCTATCAAAATAAATTTACCTATGGCATCCCGTCCCGTAGGTGTCTTGGCAGATAACAGCCCTACGAGTTGAGGTTCCAATATCTGTGAAGCCTCATCGACAATAGCCACATCGAATCGTTTCAGATTAAAAAGCTCCATCTTCCCCGACAAAGAAGACAAGGTAGCCACAAACACGCGGCAAGAGTGTATCGAACGGTTCGCCTCCTCCCTATTCCGACATTGCTTCATGCGCTCGGACAGCAAGTGAGAACGGTATGCGACATCACATGAAAGAGTCTGTCCTACCCGAATATAATCATCGACCTCACCTATCGTTTCCAACTTATCGCAGATTTCATCTACCGCACGGTTGGTAAAAGCCACCAATAAAATCTGGTAATCCGGAATAGCCAAAAACTCCCTCACCATATTCCGCAACGCCACCGAAGTTTTTCCTGTTCCCGGAGGCCCGACCAACAGAAAATAATCCTCGGCTTGCAGAGCTTTTAATAAAATACGGGACAAATCGGGACTGTCATATTCATAGGACAATCGACGAGACATATTTCGGACTGGCGACTCTCCCGCCTCACCAACCAACAAACCTCTGCGATGCGGAGAGGCATCCAACATCGTATATAAACCTTTGTACTGTAACAAAAACGAAGAATCTACATAATCGTGTTCTACCGCATAGCAAGAAGCTATCGGCAATACCTCGGCATACGATTGGTTATCCCGTAATCTCAACACGACACGGTCGGCTGTCATAGAGGCGATCGTCGCCTTGAAAACTTGTCGGGTAGATACTCTATCGGCATCGGTATCGCACACATAGAACAAAACAATATCACCCAGTCTGAAATCGGGAGACGGCGTATTTCCCGGCAAAATAAATTCGACTTCGGGAATATCTTCCGCCGCACGGTTTCGAACCAACCGTAGTCCTGAGAACATATAGCCTTCCCTCTCTTTTTCGTCCCGAGTCATTCGCCACAAAGAAGCAACGCCGGATATTCCGCTACCCGAAGGATAGCCGATTTTCGACAAATAATGTTCTCGCGAAACAAACGCATAAAACCGATAGAAATATCGCAGAGCCAAATCGTTATCGTCTCGTCGCTCCAATCTCCTGCGGCCGCAGTCTATCTCAGGACGAATATACCGCTCGGTAAACAGACTGGGTCGGGGAATGAGGTTATCGGCGGTCAGCCGACTTACCAACCATTCAGCCTGGACATATCCATATCGAGATATATCCCGTTCGACAGACACAATTTTATTCCTCAAATTCAAAAGTTTCTGCAATTCCCTCGTCGATGTTTTCACCGGACGCAAGCAACCTTCCGGGTTCAAATTTCGAGAATATAACAAATAGAAATGCTGGTTTTCCAATTTTATACCAAGTACACCTTGTATCATCGACTGATACAAAGCACACTGAGCCCGATGTGGAAACGACACTTTCGACAAATCGTTTTCGGGATAAGGCGGGCGGCCGGCTTTCAACTCAATACCACAGAGGCCGTTTTCCACTTGTAAAAAATCGAGACGGCCCTGTAATCCCAAAGCCTCACAGATAAAAGAAGGTTCGACCATCGCTTTTCGGCGGTCTATTCCCAAAGCAGAAAAATCCGTACTCAGAATACGTTTCAATGTCTCGAATTGACTATGGAGATTCTGAAAAAATCTTCTATCTACCGACTTTGCCGAGACAAATTCTATCGGGTAACGAGCAAAAATTTTCGGCATTAAGGAATCGAAAGTTACACTCCGAAAATCTTTCGCCGTTATCAATTCATCAAAAATCAAATTAACGGCATTACCCAACAAAATAGAATCCGTTATCGTCTTGGGACGTATACGATTCCAAAAATAACGTTGCCAACACGTTCCATATTCCTGCACACACTCGGCTAACGCACTAGCATCGACCAAATAATCGGGTTCCAATATAAGAAAACGAGGGAGCAATCCGCCATCGACTATGATAACGTCTACCAAATTCAATTTTGAACCGGGTTCCAACAAGCACAAGATTTCGTCGAATTCACTATTCACCCCGTCCCGATGAATCCACACCGGCATTTCCCCGAGTAAAGAGGGAGCCGCAACACGAACCCGCAATTCATTTTCTCCCGCACAGATTACCTCTGCGGTAATACGACGAAACGAATCGTGTGTATCCTCCTTTACTTCCGAGCTGTGCATCTCCTCCTTTATTCTTCTATATAATATTACCGATTTTTATTTCAGTACAAAAATACCCATTCGACCCCACCAGCCCAAATAAATACGATCTATTTTATCGTGAATTCTTTTGCGATAAAATAGGCTTAGTCTATAATTAGCGGGCATTGTCTTTGTATATTCCATCGCTATGCGACACAGGGGGAAGGAATAAATTCTGATTTTACAAAAAAAGCGCAATCTTTTCAGATTGCGCACCAAAGAATCTATTGTAAATCTAAATACAAAGAGTCTTGTGAAATTTAAGCTCTCGGACGAGCTTCTTTAATGACCAATGCACGACCGGCAAATTCTTTACCAGACAATTCTTCGATCGCCCGTTTGGCAGCTTCGTCATCAGACATCTCGGCAAAGCCGAAACCTTTTGAGCGACCAGATTCACGATCCACGATAATTTTTACCGAATCGATTGCACCAAAACCTTCCAATAAGGTTTGAAGGTCTTGTTCTTTAACCCCATAATTGAGGTTTCCAAGATAAATGTTCATAAGAAAAAAATAAATGAATAAAATTAAAACTTCCGCATCGGATACTCTTATGAACTTAAAATAAATAATCTCCCGTTTTTTCACAGAAGAGAATCTCTGTGTAAGCACATATAGCTTCGATACGGGAGCAAATTAAAGTATAATTTTCGGATATATCATCTATTTTCCCAATTATTTTTACAGAAATCTCATTTCTTGGGAAAATATATCAATCTTTCACTTATTACCGAACAAGGCTCGCATTCCGTTTCCCATAAAAATTTTATGGAATATAGTGTAAACTTTGCAAGACAGCCCGGATCTTTTCATAAGTCGTAATACGGGTAGGGACAAGTGGCAATCGTAATTTATTCTCGATATATCCCATAGCATTCAACAAGCATTTAACTCCGGCCGGATTTCCATCGACAAACAATAGGCTGAACAATTCTGTGAAGCGATGATGAATGGACAAAGCATTGTGAAAATCTCCATTCAACGCTAATCTCACCATCTTGCTGAACTCTTTCGGGAAAGCATTCCCGATAACAGAAATCACTCCTACGGCTCCCAAAGTCAACAACGGGAAAGTAATACCATCGTCTCCCGAAATGACCATAAAATCGGCAGGCTTATTTTTAATAATATCGTCCATCTGAGTAATATTTCCAGACGCTTCCTTGATGGCGATTATATTAGGATATTCTTTGGCAAGGCGCAATGTTGTTTCGGCATTCATGTTCACGCCGGTACGCCCTGGAACATTATATAAAATAACCGGCAATTTAGACGCCTGAGCGATTGCACTATAATGCTGATATATTCCCTCTTGGGAGGGCTTATTATAATAAGGAACCACCGATAAAATGGCATCATAACCCGAAAAATCGTCTTTTTTCAAATGGTCTATAATACCCCTCGTATTATTTCCACCTAACCCGAGGACGAGAGGAATACGGCCCTTCGTACGTTCTACTACAAATCTTTTTATCTCCGTTTTTTCTTCTTCGGTCAATGTAGGAGTTTCGGCAGTAGTTCCCAACACGACAAGATAATCGGTTCCATTTTGTATCAAATATTCAATAAGTCGCGAAAGGGCTTCGAAGTCGATACTTTCGTCTTCTTTGAAAGGCGTGATAAGTGCCACTCCCATTCCGCTTAAATTGATTCTCGCCATAGTTTTATATCCTCTTAAATATCGATTCCAAAATTACAGATTATTCTCTTTTACACCAATTTTCTTCCAATAAAAAAGAGCACTCTGTAACAACTCGCCGGCATTCGGTTTCGACCTACCTACTCCGGTATCACCATCTTCGGCTACTCCTCCCCGGGGAGACGACTCCGGCAAAAGAATTTGCAAATTGAACGGATTGCTTTCTCCTTTGGGTACTCCTATTTTAAAAATAGACCGGGAACGTACGGCCAAATATAATAAAGGTAAGGATTTAGAAATCGACACATCGATCAACACATCTCCATCGTTATCGTCAAAATTTCTCAGGAAAGCCCGAGTCGGTCTTTTTAACAACCAACAAGTCTGCAAAACAAGTATCGGACTGCATCCGGGAACCTCTACCGATACCTTGTCTTTGCGATGTGTATCTATAACCAACGTGACATCAATACCCGCCCGAACCATCTCCTGAATACCGGGAAGAAGAGATTGAACATCTTTGCCCTGAGCCATCAATACCAAACGCTTAGCCCCTCCGAAAGGACAAAACCCATCGCTCTGTCTTCTTTTTAGCTGACGCTTGATCGCCCATTTAGTAATAAACGAAAATAACATGAATTATCTATTTATTGAATCATCTCCAAAAACTCTTCTTCGGATAAAATCCGAACTCCTAATTTTCTCGCCTTTTCAAGTTTAGCCGGGCCCATATTCTCGCCTGCCAGAATATATGTCGTTTTACCCGATACGGAACCCGTATTTATACCTCCGTGCTGTTCGATAAGAGCTTTATATTCATCACGGGAATGATGGGTAAACGTGCCACTGATAACGATTGTCGCACCGGATAACTTGTCGGTTCTCTCCGAAAGTCGCTCTTCGGTAATTTGCATCTGCACTCCATATTGTCTCAACCGTTCTACAAAACGGAGATTATCCTCATCAGAGAAATAAGCTACGACACTTTGAGCGATACGCACCCCTATGTCTCCTATCCGAATCAAGTCCTCGGTAGTCGCCTCGATAATACGGTCTATCGAATGAAGTGCCAACGCCAACTTCTTGGCGACCGTTTCGCCCACGTAACGAATACCCAATGCGAATAATACTCTCTCGAACGGAACGGAACAAGACTGTTTCACCGCATCGACGATATTTTGTGCCGATCGTTCTCCCATACGTTCCAAACCGGCTATCACATCGGGCTGTAAAGTATACAAGTCCGAAGCGTCTCTCACCAAGCCCAAACTATAAAACTGACCTATCGTTTCACTTCCGAGACCTTCGATATTCATTGCCTTGCGACTGATAAAGTGCTCTATCCGCCCTTTAATCTGCGGAGGACAACCTTTTTCGTTCGGGCAAAACCATGCAGCCTCTCCCTCGATACGTTTCAGCGGAGTCCTACACTCAGGTTCCGGACACTCTTTAATAAAACGTACTTTTTCTCCTATCAGTAAACGAGCGGAGGTATCTACCGCTGTAATTTTAGGAATAATTTCGCCTCCTTTCTCCACAAAAACCATATCTCCGATGTGCAAATCGAGAGCATTTATGATATCTTCATTGTGCAAAGTCGCCCTCTTGACAATAGTACCCGACAACAATACCGGATCGAGATTGGCGACAGGAGTGACGGTTCCGGTACGTCCCACTTGGTAAGACACAGAATTCAATCGCGTAAGGGCTTTTTCTGCTTGGAACTTATAGGCTATCGCCCAACGTGGAGATTTTGCCGTATATCCCAAATTCTTCTGTTGCCGCAATGAATTTACTTTAAATACCATTCCATCGGTAGCGACGGGAAGATTCTTCCGCTCCATGTCCCAATAATTGATATACTCTTTCACCTCTTCTACGGAGTGAAGTTTGCGAACGGCATCCGAAACTTTAAATCCCCACGACCGAGCATATTGTAAATTTTCATAATGCGTATCGGCCGGTAAATTTTCGCCCAACAGATAATACAGATAAGCATCGAGTCCCCGCGCCGCTACCACAGCCGAGTTTTGTGATTTCAACGTTCCCGCCGCCGCATTGCGAGGATTGGCAAACAAAGGCTCCTCCTGTTCCTCTCGCTCTTTGTTCAAAGCATCGAAAACAGCCCAAGGCATCAATATCTCACCCCTTATCTCGAACGAATCGGGATAGTCGTTGCCTCGCAACTGCAAAGGGATACTGCGGATTGTTTTCACATTCTCGGTAACGTCATCGCCTCGCGTACCGTCTCCACGAGTAACCGCCCGCACCAATCTACCTCCTTCATAAATCAACGATATGGAAGTTCCGTCATATTTCAGTTCACCCACCAATTCAAAATCCTCTCCCATCAATCCCGAACGAACCCGTTCGTAAAATGCCGATACTTCTTCTATCGAATAGGTATTGCTCAACGACAACATCGGGTAACGATGTTCCACTTGGGAAAAAGATCGATTTATATCGTTCCCGACACGCTGCGTCGGTGAATTGGGATCGAAATACTGTGGAAAAGTCTCTTCCAACCCTTGCAATTCATGCATCATTTCATCGAATGTACGATCATCGATCGTGGGAGCGTTCAACACATAATAATTATAATTATGCTCATCGAGTTCCCGACGTAAACGCTCTATCTTTTCTTGGGGAGATTCCATAGGGACATTAGGTTTTGTTTTTGGGCAAATATAGTGAAAGTTGAGTGCAGAGACAAGAGGAAATCATATTTCCAACTTGGCTATGCCGAAACGAATCCTACTACAAATATAGTGAAAGGCAAGCGCAGAGGCAAGTATTCGAAAATACTTCCGCTCGGTAAGACGAAATTAAAACAATCTTTATTTTGCTCGGCTCTCGCTTATTTGTATCTTTGCATTAGAATGCAAAAGAGGGAAAATGTTACAGTCGAAATCATTGTGTGGAGTTACTTTACAGTATAACATCGAAGGAGACGGTTATCCGGTTATCCTCATGCACGGCTGGGGGTGCAACCACACGACCGTGCAGTCGATAGAACGACTGCTATCACCTCATTTCAAGGTATACAATCTCGACTTTCCCGGATTCGGCGGAAGTAGCACTCCGCCCTCGATATGGGGCGTGGAAGAATATACGCAAATGCTCGAAGCGTTTATAAAAGATGAAAATATAGAAGCCCCAATACTCATCGGACATTCTTTCGGAGGACGGGTCTCTATACTATACGCTTCACGAAACAAAACCCATAAAGTTATTTTGGTCGATGCTGCCGGAATTAAGCCCAAACGCCCATTAAAATACTACCTGAAAGTCTACTCGTTCAAACTGTGGAAAAAAGTCTTACCACTTGTAATCGGGAAAAAACAAGCCGAAAAAACAATCGAGAGTTATCGCCGCAAATCGGGTTCGGCAGACTATAATGCGTTGACAGGTATCATGCGTAATATAATGGTAAAAGTTGTCAACGAAGACCTTAAAGCGGTTTTGCCGAAAATCCAGTGTCCCGTTCTTCTTCTATGGGGAAAAAACGACACCGCCACCCCATTGCGAGATGCCCGCATCATGGAGAAACTGATTCCCGATGCCGGGCTGGTAGTATTCGACGATGCCGGGCATTACAGCTTCCTCGACAAGCCCTACGAATTTAACACCGTCTTACAGAACTTTTTACAAGACGACATAAAAAGAAAATCATGAACGAAATACTCACTCTCGTCACATTCCTTGCACTGCTCTTTTATACAGGAATAGAGATGAAATTCCAGTTGCAAATGTTGCAACAAAATTCCTATCGAAACGACCGATACAACCGTTGGTTAAAAGGAGAGTCTTTCGCCACCGTATCCCGTTTGACCGATTTGTTTCTATTGCTGCTGTTGTCAACCAACTTCCTGCCGACATTCGTACAAATCGTCACGATTACAGTGGTCTTGGCAAAAAGCGTAAAAGGGTTACAAACCAAATATAAAAAACCTTTGGTTTTCACCAAACGAGCTACGCGCTTATATATCGCTGTATTGTTGCTCTCGCTTCTTATCGCAGGACTCGCAGCCGGCTTAACGACTCTTTCCAACGGTAGCAGAGCCTTATTAGCGATAGCTATCTTAGCCCCCTATTTCATGATGGCTGCCAACATCATCATGCAACCTGTCGAGAAGCGAATCAACCGAAAATATTACGACGAAGCAAAACAGATTCTCTCCCAAATGCAAGACTTAACTGTCATAGGCATTACCGGGAGCTACGGGAAAACCAGTACCAAGCACTACCTTTACCGCATACTTTGCGAGCGATACAACGTGTTAATGACTCCCGGCAGTTTTAATACGCCTATGGGGGTAATCCGCACCATACGGGAACAAATGAAGCCCTACCACAACATTTTCATCTGTGAAATGGGGGCTAAACAGATCGGTGATATCAAAGAAATATGCGATCTCGTCGCACCTCAAATAGGCATTATCACCGCCGTGGGTGAACAGCATCTCGAATCGTTCAAAACGATCGGGAATGTACAACGTACCAAATTCGAGCTGGTCGACGCTTTGCCCGGTTCGGGATTGGCCGTTATCAACAACGACTTCCCCTATATAGCCAATCGGCTGGTCGAAAACGTCCCCGTGAAACGCTATACGATAGCCGATACCGGAGCGGACTACCATATCGAGGATATTCGCTACGATACAGATGCCACCCGCTTTACTGTGGTAGGCGATGGAGAACGCATAGAACTGAGCACGAAACTCATCGGCGAGTGCAACCTCTCCAACCTCATGGCGGCAGTTATCACGGCTCGCCATTTGCAAGTGCCTGTTCCCTCGATACAATATGGAGTGAGCCGAATCGAACAGGTGGAACATCGCTTGAACATGAAGCGGACACCGGGCGGAATTTCCATTATCGACGACGCCTTCAACTCCAATCCCGATGGCGCTCGCATGGCTCTCGACGTACTCCGGCGCATGACACAGGGAAAACGCATCATCATCACACCGGGTATGATCGAGTTGGGTGAAAAACAAGTTGAGTATAACCTCATTTTGGGCAAGCAGATAGCCGAAGTATGCGATTACGTCATGGTAGTAGGCAGATACAATCGAGAGGCTATTCTGAAAGGATTGCAAGAAAAGAATTATCCGGAAGACAAAGTTTTCGTTGCCGACACTTTTGCCGACGCACAAGCCCGGCTCGCACAAATCGCACAACCGGGCGACACCGTCCTTTATGAAAACGACCTGCCCGATACGTTCAAATAAAATTCGATTATTATCACAAACCAGATATACAGTTTATCACAAAAAATTATGAAAACTACCGTAGGTGTTTTTTTCGGAGGCCGCTCCACCGAGCACGAAATCTCCGTTATCTCGGCTCTCCAAGCCATCAATGCTTTTAATAAAGAGAAATACGAAATCATACCCATATACATCACCAAACAAGGACGTTGGTTCAGCGGCGATGCCCTGCTCGAAGTAAAAAACTATCGCGACATGGCTGCCCTGCAAAACATGTGCGCCGAGGTTTACATGATTCCCGAATACGGCGACTACAACCTCTACCGCAAGAAAAGAGCCCTTTTCGGGAATAATATATGGGCAAAACTCGACGTAGTCATTCCCGTACTCCACGGCAGTAACGGCGAGGACGGCATATTCGAGGGCATACTCGAATCCATCGGTATACCCTATGCCGGTTGCAACACACTCTCCTCGGCCAACGGCATGGACAAGATAACCATGAAGATGATTATGGAAAAGAGCGGTATCCCCATCGTCGATTACGTATGGTTCACCGACAAACAATGGTTCGCCCAACGCGATAAGCTCATCGAGGAAATCGAGACCCGACTGGGATATCCCGTCATCGTGAAACCGGCCAATTTAGGATCGAGCGTAGGTATATCGCATGCCGATAATCGTGAAGAACTCATCGCCAAAGTAGATGTCGCCGAAAAATACTCTACCCGTATCGTTATCGAAGATATGGTCGAAGAACTGAAAGAAATCAACTGCTCGGTATTGGGCGACTGCGACGACTACCGTACCTCGGTATGCGAGGAGCCTATCAAAAGCGGCGACATTCTCACTTACGAAGACAAATATATGGGTGGAGGCAAATCCAACAAAGGCATGCAAGCCACACAAAAACGTATTCCCGCCGACCTCTCTCCCGAAGATACCGCACGGGTACAATTCCTTGCCGGCGAAACGTTTCGGGTACTGTCTTGCCACGGGGTCGCCCGTGTCGATTTCATGATTGACGGTAAAAGCGGCGACATCTATGTCAACGAAATCAACACCATTCCCGGTTCCCTCTCGTTCTACCTGTGGGAAGCCTCCGGCATACGCTTCGACCAGCTTATGAACAAATTAGTAGACCTCGCCTTGAAACGCAAACGCGAGTCTTCCATGAAGACCGTCAGCTACGACCAAAACATTTTCAACCTCGGCAAAGGGCTGAAAGGTGGGAAAATGGGTGCTAAATAATCATAAAGAGACAGCCAAAAAGTTAACCGATACACAAGTAATTGATTATTCTCTCTTGCCACGTCCCGTAGTTCTGTATAAGCGGTATAGAGAAAAACAACGAAGAAATGGTAGTTTTTGAAAAGAAAAGCTGAAAAAGATAATATGTTTGCTTGAAGAGTTCACCCCTCCGCCCTATGGACACTCCCCTATATTTCTTCGGAAACACCCCGTCAAATGTTCTGGGAAACGGTAGGGGAAGTGGGCTAAATACGCTTCGAACATTTTTTAAAACTCCTCCCCTGTGTTTTGCTCAACAAAATATAGGGGAGGTGGCACGAAGTGACGGAGGGGTTGAAAACGACATTTCACCTGCCTGTTTATATCGGACATATCCCTGCTCTCCTGCCGTGCCCCGTAGCATTGCGGGGAGCTGTGTTAGCGATATATAGAGAGGGGAGGGGTAAATAATCCATTTACAACCTCGAAAAGAGACAAAAGCCACTACCCCCATAAAACAAAAGCGGCGAACCTCCCGACCCGCCGCTTCTTCTATAAAAAACAAATTGATCATTCCATGAGTTTGCGGTAGCGCACCCAGTGGGGCTCCACATCGCCCAAGCGTTTCTTCTTGTTCTCCTCGTACTCGGAGTAGGAGCCCTCGAAATAGAATACTTTCGAATCGCCTTCGAAAGCAAGTATATGGGTACAGATACGATCGAGAAACCAGCGGTCGTGCGAGATGACTACGGCACAACCGGCAAAATTTTCAAGACCTTCTTCCAATGCCCGCAAAGTGTTTACATCGATGTCGTTGGTAGGTTCGTCGAGCAAGAGTACATTACCCTCCTCTTTCAAAGCCATAGCCAAATGCAGACGATTACGTTCTCCGCCGGAAAGCACCCCGATGAGTTTCTCCTGATCGGCTCCCGTAAAATTGAAGCGGGAAAGGTAGGCACGAGCGTTCATATCCCGACCACCCATGCGGAACATTTCGAGTCCGCCCGAAACGACCTGATAGACCGTCTTGGCAGGGTCTATATCTTTGTGGGTCTGGTCCACATAAGCGATCTTCACGGTCTCGCCCACTTCGAAAGTTCCCTTGTCGCAAGCCTCCTGTCCCATAATCAGTTTGAACAGTGTGGTTTTTCCGGCTCCATTCGGTCCTATCACGCCCACGATACCATTGGGAGGCAATACGAAATCGAGATTATCGAAAAGCAATTTGTCACCGAAAGCCTTAGCGACTCCATGAGCCTCGATAACCTTGTTACCGAGACGAGGCCCGTTGGGGATAAAGATTTCGAGTTTTTCCTCTCGTTCCTTTTGGTCTTCATTCAATAGCTTATCGTACGAGTTCAAGCGAGCTTTACCTTTCGACTGTCGGGCTTTGGGAGCCATACGAACCCATTCCAATTCCCGTTCAAGAGTCTTACGCCGCTTGCTCGCCTGTTTCTCCTCCATCTCCATACGCTTGGTCTTCTGTTCCAGCCACGAGGTATAATTTCCCTGCCAGGGAATACCTTCGCCCCGATCGAGTTCGAGAATCCACCCGGCCACGTGGTCGAGGAAATAACGGTCGTGGGTAATGGCAATAACCGTACCGGGATATTGCTGCAAATGCTGTTCCAACCAATCGATAGACTCGGCATCGAGGTGGTTGGTAGGTTCGTCGAGTAACAAAATATCAGGCTGTTGCAAAAGCAGACGGCACAATGCCACCCGACGACGTTCTCCTCCCGAGAGGTATTTTACGAGTTGATCCTCAGGCGGACAGCGAAGTGCATCCATCGCCCGTTCCAATTTGTTGTCTATGTTCCACGCATCAGAGGCATCGATGTGGTCTTGCAATTCGGCTTGACGAGCGATCAAAGCCTCCATCTTATCCGGGTCTTCGAGTACATCGGGATCACCGAACGACTCGTTTACCTTTTCATATTCTGCCAGTAAGTCGAGAATAGGTTGCACCCCTTCTTGTACGACCTCTTTTACTGTTTTCTCAGGGTCGAGTTTGGGCTCTTGTTCGAGATACCCTACCGAATACCCCGGCGAGAATACCACTTCGCCCTGATACGATTTCTCCACTCCGGCAATAATTTTCAACAACGTAGACTTACCCGAACCGTTGAGACCGATAATACCAATTTTCGCCCCGTAAAAAAACGAGAGATAAATATCTTTGAGCACTTGTTTATGCGGAGGGAACATCTTACTCACCCCCACCATCGAGAATATGATTTTTTTATCGTCTGCCATATAAAAAAGATAGAATTAAAGAGTAAAACTTATTTTTTCAAGGGAGTCGCTTTCACGCGATAGTCGCAGCGTACTTTCCCTTTAATGATATTGGTCAACTTCGATTTTATCAATTGCTTGCGAATGGGAGAAATTCGATCGATAAAGACCTTCCCTTCCAAATGGTCGTATTCGTGTTGAACCACTCGTGCGAGATACCCCTCGATAACCTCATCATGAGGTTGAAAATTCTCATCGAGCCACTTCAATCGGATTTTCTCGATACGGGGAACCGGTTCGTGAATACCGGGCAGACTGAGACAGCCCTCCTCCCGGGTCTCCTTCGACCCGTCCTCCAATACTTCGAGAACCGGATTTATCAAGGTCAGCTTCACATCGGCACATTCGGGGAAATACTCGGCCATAGGATTTACGTCGATAACGATCAACCGGATAGAAAGTCCTATCTGCGGAGCTGCCAGCCCGATACCTTCGGTAGCATACATCGTCTCATACATATTTTCAATCAGCTCTTTCAGCTGAGGGTAAGAAGCATCGATCTCTTCGGTCTCCTTACGAATTACGGGATGCCCGTAAAGATAAATAGGTAGTACCATATCTTATTGTTTTTTACTTTCTAAATAATCCCTCAGAATTATCGTCGCACTTATCTCATCGACCAGCCCCTTATTTCGCCGAGCCATTTTGGACAAGCCACCGTCGATCATCGCCCGATGAGCCAAAACCGAAGTGAACCGCTCGTCAAAAAACTCTATCGGCACATTAGGAAAAAGTTTTCTGAACCGATTGACAAAAGGGGTTATATAGCGCATACTCTCGGACGGCTGGTTATTCATCTGCCGTGGCAGCCCCACGACGACCCGTTCGACCGACTCTCTCTGCATATACTGCGTGAGAAAATCGATCAACTGCGACGATGCCACGGTTGTCAATCCGTTTGCTATAATTTGCAACGGATCAGTCACCGCTATGCCCGTACGCTTTCTTCCGTAATCTATTGAAAGAATCCTTGCCATATTAGAGTACAAAGATACGTATAAGCGGGAGCAGAGCAAAACAAAGCTCGCTTTAATTTTATGCTGCCGAGCGGAAGTATCTTCGAGTTTCAACTCAAAGATAGTGAAAGGTAAGTGCAAAGGCAAACGGAAATCTCGCTTCCGATTTGGCTATGCACTCACTTATGCGTATATTTGGACCATATTTATTCCACACCACCAATAACAAAAAAATAAGGATTCGTTACGATTTCTTACGAATGAATGTGCGTCGAACCGATCATATTAACATAACACCTGATAAGATGAACAAATTTTCTGTCATTTTCAAATTATCCTTCATCAACACTATCTTTTTTTATCTACCCATTCTCGCAAACAATTCTCCCGTAGATTACGTAAACACTCTCGTAGGGACCCAATCGAAATTCGAATTATCCACCGGAAATACCTATCCAGCTATTGCAATGCCGTGGGGTATGAACTTCTGGACTCCGCAAACCGGAGATATGGGCGACGGTTGGACATATACATACAACGCCGACAAAATAAAAGGGTTCAAACAGACCCACCAACCCAGTCCCTGGATGAACGATTACGGGCAATTCGCCCTTATGCCGGTAACCGGAGGAGTCGTGTTCGAACAAAACCAACGTGCCAGTTGGTTTTCCCACAAAGCCGAGATAGCTAAACCTTACTATTATAAAGTATATTTGGCCGACCATGATGTCACCACAGAAATGACGGTAACGGAACGAGCCTCTTTATTCCGCTTCACATTTCCCGAGGAGCAAAATTCGTATGTTATCGTCGACGCTTTCGACAAGGGCTCTTATATAAAAATCATACCCGAAGAGAATAAAATCATCGGATATTCCACCCGGAATTCGGGAGGTGTTCCCGAAAATTTCAAGAACTATTTTATCATTGTTTTCGACAAACCGTTTCAATTCACCGCCGTGGCCCTCGATAATGCCATCAAGACCAATCAAACCGAAATCGAAGGGAACCATGCAGGCGGTATTATCGGTTTCTCCACACACAAAGGAGAACAAATACACGCACGAGTAGCCTCGTCTTTCATCAGTTTCGAGCAGGCGGAATTGAATTTGCAGGAACTCGGCGATGGAGATTTCGACCGTTTAACAGAAGAAGGAAAGAACCGTTGGAACGAAATATTATCCAAAATTGAAATTGAAGACAACGACATCGACAATTTGCGCACGTTTTATTCCTGTTTATACCGGTCGGTTCTTTTCCCACGGGCATTTTACGAAATAAATGCCGAGGGTGAAACCATTCATTACAGCCCTTACAATGGACAAGTATTACCCGGTTACCTATTTACCGACACCGGATTCTGGGATACCTTCCGCTCTCTATTCCCGCTGTTAAATCTAATATATCCCTCGATGAACGAAAAAATGCAAGAGGGATTAGTCAACGCTTACAAAGAAAGTGGATTTTTACCCGAATGGGCCAGCCCGGGACATCGGGATTGTATGGTTGGAAACAATTCGGCCTCGGTTGTCACCGATGCCTATATCAAAGGCTTGCAAGGCTATGACATAGAACGATTATGGGAGGCTTTGAAACACGGAGCGAACAGCCACCTGAAAGGCACGGCATCGGGAAGAGTCGCTTTCGAAGCGTACAACCGGTTGGGATACGTACCCAATAATATCGGTGTGGGGCAAAATGTCGCTCGCACATTGGAATATGCCTATAACGACTGGTGCATTTATATCCTCGGTAAGAAATTGGGAAAACCCGATAGCGAAATAGAGATTTATAAACAGCGAAGCCTAAACTATAAAAATGTGTACAACCCGTCGGAAAAACTCATGGTCGGAAAAGACGATCGGGGAAAATTCAATCCTCGTTTCAGTGCCACGGATTGGAGCGGCGATTTTTGCGAAGGGAACAGTTGGCATTGGAGTTTCTGCGTGTTCCACGACCCGCAAGGGCTCATAGACTTGATGGGGGGCAACGAAGCATTCAACCACATGATGGACTCGGTTTTCGTCATACCCAGCTACTTAGGAATTAAAAGCCGGGGAGTCATACATGAAATGAGGGAAATGCAAGTGATGAACATGGGGCAATATGCCCACGGCAATCAGCCCATACAACACATGGTATATCTGTATAACTACTCGGGGGAACCGTGGAAAGCGCAATATCGGGTGAGGGATATCATGGAAAAACTCTATTCCGCCACTCCCGACGGATATTGCGGTGACGAAGACAACGGACAAACCTCGGCTTGGTACATATTCTCGGCTCTCGGATTCTATCCTGTCTGTCCCGGAACCGACCAATATATTATCGGGACACCGTTATTCAAGGAGGTAAAGCTGCATCTGGAAAACGGGAAGTGCCTGACCATCGAGGCCAAAAACAATAGCGCAACAAACAAATATATTCGTTCGATAAAACTCAACGGAGAGAACCACACACTCAATTATTTCAAGCACAACGTCTTGGTAGAAGGCGGGAAAATACAATTCCTCATGGACAACGAACCCAATTTGAAACGAGGCTCAACCAAAGAAGCTGCGCCTTATTCTTTCTCTTTGGCAAATGAATAAAATGTAGTACTTTTGGAAATACAAATCAATATCATATATGAACTGTAAGAATAGCATAGGTATCCTATCCGTAATAATCATACTGTTATGTGGTTGTCAACCCGATAAAAAAACTACATTTACCGCAGCCTCCTATAACCTGAGAAACGCAAACAGCACCGATTCGTTGCAAGGAGACGGTTGGGGAAATAGATGCCCTATCATAGCCGGATTGGTACAGTTTCATGAATTCGATATTTTTGGGACACAAGAAGGGCTCAGGCATCAATTAGACTCTTTGAAAACGAGTCTCCCGAAATATGATTACATAGGCGTGGGGCGTAATGATGGAAAAAAGGAAGGCGAACATGCAGCCATTTTTTACCGAATCGATAAATTCGAATTGTTGGAACACGGAGACTTTTGGCTATCGGAGACTCCCGAAAAACCGAGCGTCGGCTGGGATGCGGTTTTACCGAGAATCTGCACTTGGGGACATTTCAAATACAAAGATACCGGATTTGAATTTCTCTTTTTCAATCTCCACATGGACCATATAGGGAAACAAGCCCGGGTAGAAAGCGCTTTGCTCGTACAACAAAAAATGAAAGAAATAGGCGAAAATCTACCGGCTATACTCACCGGAGATTTCAATGTAGACCAGACTCATCGCTCCTACCTCGCTTTAACAGAAAGTGGAACACTCCGCGACGCATTCGAAGTAGCCGACTTGCGTTATGCGACTAACGGCACATTCAACGGTTTCGACTCTGACAACTACACCGAAAGCCGAATCGACCATGTGTTCGTAACGCCTACATTCCATATTCTGAAATACGGCGTTCTCACCGACAGCTATCGTCGTATGAAAAAAGACGATCAAAAAGCCTCGGTAAAAGATTGTCCCGAAGAAATCTCAATCAGAAGTTACGAATCTCGCATACCGTCCGACCATTTCCCTGTAATGGTCAAGTTGGAAGCATGCGATAAAAACTAAAACGATATACGTCGATTTCCCAATTATAACTGATACACATTTTTTATTTATTAACCATACATACAGTATATTTTTTATGAAATCTATTGCAAAAGTAAGTTGCTTATGTCTGGCTCTCGGATATGGATTCTCCTATACCCATGCAGCCACAACTCGTGTAGCGACAGCACAGCAAGACAACACCCGGGTACAATACACAAGCAACCGTCCGCAAGAACGCTTGTTCGTATCCAACGCCGTAGAAAAACAAATCAAACGAGTAAAATCCTTATTGACAAATGCCCGGCTGGCTTGGATGTTTGAGAACTGTTTCCCGAACACACTCGATACGACCGTACATTTCGACGGGGACGACGATACTTTCGTATATACCGGTGATATACACGCCATGTGGTTGCGCGACTCCGGAGCTCAAGTATGGCCCTACGTGCAATTGGCTAACCAAGACCCTCGATTAAAGAAAATGTTGGCAGGGGTCATCAACCGCCAATTCAAATGTATCAATATCGATCCATACGCAAACGCATTTAACATGGGTCCTACCGGAGGGGAATGGATGTCCGACATGACAGACATGAAACCCGAACTGCACGAGCGCAAATGGGAAATAGACTCGCTGTGTTATCCCATTAGGTTAGCCTATCAATATTGGAAAGTTACCGGTGATACCAGTGTATTTGGTGAAGAATGGATACAAGCCATTACGAATGTACTGCGAACTTTCAAAGAACAGCAACGGAAAGAAGGCAATGGCCCCTACAAATTCCAACGTAAAACAGAGAGAGCTCTTGATACAATGACCAACAACGGATTAGGAAATCCGGTAAAACCCGTCGGACTGATAATCTCTGCGTTCCGTCCCTCCGACGATGCCACGACATTCCAATTTCTCGTTCCTTCAAATTTCTTTGCCGTAACTTCATTGAGAAAATCTGCTGAAATCCTGCGGAAGGTAAATCACAACGAGAAACTGGCGAAAGAATGTTCCGATCTGGCCCAAGAGGTAGAAACCGCCCTGCAAAAGTATGCGGTTTATAATCACCCGAAATACGGTAAAATATATGCCTTCGAAGTCGATGGATTCGGGAACCAACTGCTGATGGACGATGCCAATGTTCCCAGCCTGCTGGCAATGCCCTATTTGGGTGATGTGGACATAAACGATCCTATTTATCAAAACACCCGTAAATTCGTATGGAGCGAAGATAACCCCTATTTCTTCAAAGGTAGCGCCGGCGAAGGCATAGGAGGCCCCCACATCGGTTATGATATGGTATGGCCTATGAGTATTATGATGAAGGCATTTACCAGTCAAAACGATCAAGAAATAAAAGAGTGCATAGAAATGTTGATGAAAACGGATGCCGGAACAGGATTCATGCACGAATCGTTCCATAAAAACGATCCCCAAAATTTCACTCGGGCTTGGTTCGCTTGGCAAAACACACTTTTCGGCGAATTAATTCTGAAACTGGTAAATGAAGGGAAAGTAGACTTATTGAATAGCATCGATATTCAATAAAGATAAAACGCAAAAGAAATAAAAATGCCCCTGTAATATAGGGGCATTTTTATTTCTTTTCTTTAAAACAGCTGCTCAAATATTAAAATAATATAAAACAAGAATAATTTTTCCAGAAAACATGTTGTAAAACATATAAAAGCAGTATATTTGCACTGTGTTTTTCATGGTATTAGATTTAAGGTTAAGAAGATTGGTTGTCGGGAGACAATCAATTTTTTTTTATTTTTACTCTCATAGTAAAATCATCGATATAATCAAAAGATGCCCCAACGACCGTAACAAGAAATCATTTCCATCTTATTTATCGAAGAGTAATATATACCGGAGCCCCTGTCAGACACAGCTCTATAACTCCATTCGACACCTCTACAATATCGGTCCGACCACATAAATCGGTTGTGACCAATCGGGGAGAAACATCTCCCACCGCTATCTTTATTGAATGAGGCACTATCTTATCAGGACTTTCCATTACTCCCGGAGCCGTCCAAGCGACCAACTTTTCATTGCCGTTCTTGTCGATAAAACGGAGTACGAAATCCCTCTTGTTCTCTGTCTTCATTCGGCAATCCAACTTGTATCCGCTTAACTCTTTCACAAAGGTTTTACAAGCATTATAGGCGGGAGTCATATTTCCTGCACGGTATAAAGCAAATCCCTCTTTTCCACCCCATTCATACCAAATGGTTACAGGCAACCCCTCTAATAAATCAACAAGGTATTGCCGAATCACGTGCCACGCTTGATATTCATACGCAAGAGAAGGATCGCCCCCTGCATATCCCTCGGCCTTTCCCAAAGGGAAACCCCGCTCCGAATTTATCCAAAGACGTCCGGTATCTCCACCGGCTTTCTTCATTAAATTGCGAGTATGAGAATACGCCTCCATGTAATCCTCCGGGGCTTTCACGCCATAAGGATGCACCGACCATATATCCCAATGGATATCCAACATACCATCTGCAAAACAATAGGACATCCATTTATATGACTCAGACCACATATTCGAAACCGAACCCGCCAAAATCACACAATCGGGATTGGCCTTTTTCATGGCCGGCACGGCAGCCCGTACCAAATCTGTATATTCCCGGGCATACTGAGGGGAGTTGCCCTCTTTCCCATGACGTCCCCAAAATGTCATCGTATTCGGTTCGTTCCATATTTCCCATATAACATTTCGCCCTTTATAGTGTTTTACCAGCTCAGCAGCAAAATCGGCATAAGCCGAACGAGCCGGTTCGTCTTTCACATGCCCGTACAGTTTGTTACTAAAAGCCATACAGCCAATAATTTTCAAACCCCTCTTCTCACAATCGTTTACAAAACGATCATACTGACTAAAATCATAAACACCGTTCTTTCGTTCGATAGATTCCCAAATAAAACCTCGTCTTACCCACTTCATTCCTAATTCCTGTACACGATCCAAATCTTCCGGGCCATCGGTATCGCCTTTTAACTGAACTCCCATATTATAAGGAATTGTCCCGTCGGGAATAATTTTCGACACAGCAAAAGAAGGGAAAACCGAAAACGATAACAAGCCTAAAAACACTAAATTCTTCAAGAGTTTCACATTCATAACTAAACCAATTTTCATGATATTACTATATACACCTATAAAGACGATAAAAGAAAAAATCTTTACCCACCTCAAACCAAAATATTTAGAGACGTTCTTTTTTTATTCATAGATAGCCTACCGCCATCATACCGGGAAAGATACAGAGTCTTTAAATTTATCCCCGACAAAACAAAAAAAGCCTGTAAGAATTCTTACAGGCTTTGTGCGGACGACGGGACTCGAACCCACACGTCGCAAGACACTAGATCCTAAGTCTAGCGCGGCTACCAATTACGCCACGTCCGCAAACGACGGTACAAATATACGAGAAGTTTACAAACTATACAATTATTAAGACACAAAGTTTATCGGGTGAAAAACAAATCTTTCATCAAGAGCCTGTTATGTAAGAGATTGCCCGATCGAGTATGGTATCGTGACCTTTCGAAGCCTGTTCGGAATCCATATCCATCTTAAACCCCTCGGTCGGCTCAACACCGAACTCTGTATGTTGCCGTTCTATATCATATATCGGGGAAGCCGAAAACCGAATGCTCCAACCGTTAGGAAGTTCCGACGAAAAAGGCAATCCACTACCGCCCCCCGTACAATCGCCTATGACAATAACATTTGGCAGAGCTTTCATCACCGATACAAAATTATTCCCCGCACTAAATGTACCTCGATTGGCCAATACAACGACCGGCTTTTGATAACGAATCCGGCTCGACGGAGAATATTCTATTGGATAAAGCTCAGAGAAGTCCTGATGCCCGAATCCCGTTTTATGGGAAATATAACCGACGACCGTTTTTCGGTTAATAAACCGAGATACCAAAGTCTCGACATTCGACAAAGCCCCGCCGCCATTGCTGCGCACATCGATAATCAATCCCGTAGAAGTCGATAAATAGGCCAATATCTGGTCGAGGTTACCATCGCCTATGGTACTAGAAAAACTGCCGTAGTACATATATCCTACATTTTGAGGCAATATCTTATATTTTATACCACTGGTATACCGATAGTCGAAATTAAGATAATACTCATCTATAATACGTTCGTCGTAATTCGTGGGAGAACCATACAACCAATCCCAATACCGCGAGGTATCATGTGCGGCGATAAGATTCACATGGCCGTCTTTCAACTCCATGAGCATATCGTTACAGACACTGAACAACTCCTTCGATGTCATTCTCGATGTCAGTTTCTTCCGATATTTGGTTCGTATTTGCGTCCAATCTATATTCTTATACTCAAAAAAACAGTATCGTTCATCGAGAATAGTCCACAAAGCATCGAAATTACCATAAGGATCATCTTCGAACACTTCCACTTTATGGCAAGACGGAAACATGAAAACCGATAAAATCGAAACCAATAGTCCTATTTTTGAAAACCTATGCATCATATCCTATCTCCCATTAATAATAAACCGAAACTATCCGACGATCCGAAGGAGCCGCACGAAATATCTCACCGGAAATTCCCAACACGAATGTATGGGTCAATACTTGCGTATCTATACTATTGATATGCGTCGTACGCATTACTTGACGATACCCCAGACGTAATGCCCGCTTTCCCACATGAAGATCGACCGAAATATAATTCCGCACATCGACCCGGTTATGCCATGCTCCGAAATGGACGATCCCGCTACAATTCCCTATACCGAACATCTCATAATAGGACTGTCCGAATTCAGGAGAGAAAAAAGTACCGATTACCGGTAATGAAACCTGATAGCGAAGAGTTACCGGCAATCGTGATATACAAAAATGATATGAGGCCATAGCGGTAGCACCCAAGTCGATGGCTGCTTTCGCCGTTGCCGGATTATTGGAATTACGCAAATTATACAATCCCCCCAACGTAAGTGCGGCCTCCCCACCCCCGGACACATACAGTCTATCGAGCAACTGCCATCTCCTTAACATCGCAAACGAATAGTCCAAATAAAACGATAACATAGAGCCGCTCCCCGATTGATTAGTCATCGAGGCGAATGAACCGGAAACATTGTGGCGGGTAAACCACTTTTCCGGGGCAAAACTAACCGCCCGAAGACGTTCGTACCCCAAAACCACATCTAATCCCCAATAACGGATAGGTGTCAAATAGGTATCCAAAGCACTTTGCCTTCCGAGTTCGACCGTAAATACAGACGTGACCGGGCGTAACGGCTTCTCCGATTCTTTTTCCTGTGCCGATACGCATAAAGGAGATAATATCGAAAAAGTAATCACCATTAAAATGGCACGTAAAATCGCCTTACATTTCGTCATAATTAAAACAAAGTCATTTGTCCCGAAGCACTATCTTCCGGTTTATCGACATTACTATCCATAAGAGTATCCGTTTCGACACTACTGTCATCTTCGACGACAGAATCGTCTTCTTGCCTCAACGGTTCCAATTCGTTAATGGTCGCGACAGAATAAGTCGTAAGCCGTTTCCCCTTCGCTTTAAAACCTTTCACTGCGATAAATTCGGCTGCATTCACAACCATAGGTTCCCGGAAAGAGTCCCCCTCTCCGAATGCGACTTCAATACGAGGATAAGACGTATCGGTAATCAACAACAAACGGGAATCTGGATTATCTCCCAAGAAACTTTGTTTACGGCTACCCGCTTCAAAAACAAATCGTTTCAAATAGGGATAACCTTGCACCGCATCATACAAAGCTACTGTCCAAACTTTATCGGGATCAAATTTCTCTATCCGTAAAATATTGGGGTCATAATGATTCGTGGCATCCGATGTCGTCGTGCAAAACTCGCCATTCTCCAAAACGACAAGAACTTGATCGTCTCCATGAAATTCGCCCAAATATTCTCCTCGTCCATCATAATTCAAACGGAGAACATCTCGATCGAACCAAACCTTGCGTCCGCCCAATGTAGATCCGCCCCGTTCCTTCAAAGAAATACGATGAATCTCATTTTTAGTAAGAATATTTCCCATAGATTGACGGCCCTTAATGGCTATTTCACTGAAATCTCGGTCGACAAACAGAGTTTTCATGCGAGGCTTCGGGACAAAAGTCACCCGCAAAACCTCGGCTTCTCCATTGGGATTCGCTGTAAACCAAACGACCCTCGACCCCGGTTTACCCTGAGTAAGATCATATTCCTTATCCCGAGTCACACCGGTCACAGCAAAACGTTTCATATAATGCAATCCGGCCTTTCCGTCCCGATAAACCGCATTGTATATCGTACGTTTATCATTCTTCTTAAATACGGCAATATGTAAAAGATTTTTCCCTACGAACATTTTCTCACTCACCTTCACTACCTTATATTTTCCATCTCGGTAGAAAAGAATAATGTCGTCTATATCGGAGCAGTTACAAACGAACTCGTCTTTCTTCAACGATGTACCGATGAACCCCTCTTCTTTATTGATATAGAGTTTTTCATTCGCCTCGACCACTTTGGTAGCCTCGATGGTATCGAAACTACGAACCTCTGTCAATCGGGGATAACGGCTGCCGTATTTCTCTTTTAAAGAGTCGTACCACTTGATTGTATAATCGACCAAATGGTCTATATCATAATCGATTTGAGCGATTTGCTCTTTTTTAGCAGCGATCAACTCATCGGCCTTCTCTGAATTAAATTTAAGGATACGAGCCATCTTTATTTCCATCAACTTCAATATATCGTCGGAGGTCACCTCCCGGATAAAAGAAGGCTTGAACGGTTCCAAACGCTTGTCTACATGCGCGATAGCCTCGTCCATAGAACGGCTTTCCTCAAATTCCTTATCCTTATAAATGCGTTTCTCTATAAATATTTTTTCTAATGATGCAAAATGCAAAATCTCTTGCGCTTCACCCTTCTGAATAAGTAGTTCCTTATGCAGCAATTCTTTCGTGTTTTCGACACTGATACGCAACAAATCGCTCACGGTCATGAAGTGAGGTTTATCCTCATTGATGACACAACAGTTGGGTGAAATGCTCACTTCACAATCGGTAAAAGCATACAAAGCATCAATAGCCTTATCGGAAGAAGTGCCCGGTATGAGATGAACCAATATCTCGGCATGCTGGGCTGTATTATCATCGACCTTTCGTATTTTTATCTTTCCCTTGTCCTGAGCTTTAAGAATAGATTCTATCAGTGTCGATGTTGTCTTGCCATAAGGAATTTCTACGATAGAAAGCGTACGATTATCGATCTTCTCGATTTTAGCGCGTACTTTCACGCTGCCGCCTCGTTCCCCATCGTTATATTTAGAAACATCTATAAATCCACCTGTCTGAAAATCGGGGTACAAATGAAACTCCTCGCCCCGCAGATAAGCCACAGCCGCTTGTAATATCTCATTAAAATTATGAGGTAATATCTTCGAAGCCAACCCCACAGCAATACCCTCGACGCCTTGTGCCAACAATAAAGGAAATTTGACAGGAAGAGTCACCGGCTCTTTCTTACGACCGTCATAAGACAACTTCCATTCGGTAGTCTTCGGATTAAATACGACATCTAAGGCAAACTTGGATAAGCGTGCTTCTATATAACGAGGAGCAGCGGCAGAATCGCCCGTAAGTATATTTCCCCAATTTCCCTGACACTCTATCAATAAATCCTTTTGGCCTAACTGCACCAACGCATCACCTATGGAAGCATCGCCATGAGGGTGGAACTGCATAGTATGTCCCACGACATTGGCTACCTTGTTGAAACGCCCGTCATCGAGCAATTTCATCGCATGGAGAATACGCCTTTGTACCGGTTTCAGACCATCGGCCAAATGAGGAACCGCCCGTTCAAGTATCACGTAAGAAGCATAATCGAGAAACCAGTTCTGAAACATTCCCGAAAGTTGGAATTTAATATCCGGCTTATCCGATACGGGTACTTTGTAAGCCGAATGAGACTCCGCTGAAACTTCGGATTCAGCGGAACGATCTTGGGGCATATCTTCTTGCGGTGTCGTTATTTCGTCGCTCATAGAGTGTATTTGGATTTATAAACGGGAAAAGCACACACAAAAGTGTGACTCTTTTTAATTTTTAAATACTCGTGTAACTACATTCCCCTGCAAAAATACAAATTTAATCGAAAAAAATCATTTACTTTGTGCTCTAAAATCGTCTGATTTAAGAAAGTAATCGGCTCGAAAATAATAAAGGTAAAAACAAGATAGCAACATAACATACAAAAGAAATGGCACAGGAAGACGTTTTTAAGAAATTGGTATCCCATTGCAAAGAATATGGATTTGTATTCCCTTCAAGTGAAATATACGATGGATTGGCTGCCGTATATGACTATGGACAAATGGGTGTCGAATTGAAAAACAACATAAAAAAATATTGGTGGGACAGTATGGTCCTACTGCACGAAAACATCGTGGGTATCGACTCCGCCATCTTTATGCATCCGACTATTTGGAAAGCATCCGGGCACGTAGATGCATTCAACGATCCGTTAATCGACAACAAAGATTCTAAAAAACGTTACCGTGCAGACGTGCTTATCGAAGATTGTATCGCCAAAATGGACGAAAAAATCGAGAAGGAGGTCGAGAAAGCCGCTAAACGATTCGGAGATTCTTTCGATGAAAAACTTTTCAGAGAGACCAATCCAAGAGTTTTGGAACATAAAGCCAAACGAGATGAGCTGCACGCTCGTTATGCCCAAGCAATGAACGATGTAGATTTGAACGAATTGCGTCAAATCATACTCGATTACGAAATAGTTTGCCCCATTAGCGGGACCAAAAACTGGACCGATGTACGTCAATTCAATCTGATGTTCTCGACCGAAATGGGCTCTACCGCAGATGGTTCGATGAAAGTCTATTTACGTCCCGAAACAGCACAAGGAATCTTCGTGAACTTCCTGAATGTTCAAAAGACCGGTCGCATGCGTATTCCGTTCGGAATCGCCCAAATCGGGAAAGCATTCCGTAACGAAATCGTAGCTCGTCAGTTTATTTTCCGCATGCGGGAATTCGAACAAATGGAAATGCAATTTTTCGTACGTCCGGGAGAAGAATTAAAATGGTTCGCCAAATGGAAAGAGACCCGTCTGAAATGGCATAAGGCTTTGGGATTGGGAGACCAAAAATACAGATTCCACGATCATGAAAAATTAGCGCACTATGCCAATGCCGCTACCGATATAGAATTTGAAATGCCCTTCGGGTTCAAGGAAGTGGAAGGTATCCATTCAAGAACAAATTTCGACTTAGGCAATCACGAAAAATTCTCCGGAAAAAAAATACAATACTTCGATCCGGAGTTAGGAGAATCCTATACACCGTACGTTATAGAAACCTCTATCGGTGTAGATCGCATGTTCCTGAGTATTATGGCAGCCGCTTATTGTGAAGAGACACTGGAAGGAGGAGATAGTCGTGTAGTGTTGCGATTACCGGCAGCGCTCGCCCCTGTAAAAGTTGCAGTAATGCCTTTGGTTCGCAAAGATGGCCTACCCGAAAAAGCGCGTGAAATTATCGACAATTTGCGTTTCGATTTCAAATGTCAATACGACGAAAAGGATTCTATCGGGAAACGCTATCGCCGTCAAGATGCCATCGGCACACCGTTCTGTGTAACGGTAGACCATCAGACTCTCGAAGACAATACGGTCACCATACGTTTCCGCGACTCGATGGAACAGCAACGGGTGGCCGTAGACCAGCTCCAAAACATAATTGGAGAACAGGTTAGCCTAAAAACATTATTAAAGAAAATTGTAGAATAAATTATTCCTATCCAAATATGAAATACTTCGTTCGAGCCATTTTAGCAACGATCATAACGGCACTACTTTCTTCATGCAGTTACAACAGCATGGTCGAAGCCGATGAGAACATAAACGCCCAATGGGCAAAAGTCGAGAATCAATATCAACGTCGCGCCGATTTGGTTCCCAATTTGGTCAATACGGTTAAAGGATATGCAGCGCACGAAAGCGAAACGCTCGAAGCTGTAATCGCAGCCCGATCGAAAGCAACCCAAATTACCGTAGATCCGGCGAACTTGACAGAAGAGAATTTACAAAAATACCAAGAAGCACAGGGGGAATTGTCGAGTGCTTTGGGAAAATTGTTGGCAATCACCGAGAACTATCCCGATTTGAAGGCCAACCAAAATTTCTTGGAATTACAAGCTCAGCTCGAAGGAACTGAAAACCGCATTGCGACAGAACGCTCTCGCTACACGGACGCAGTGAATGCCTATAACAAAAAAATCCGTAAATTCCCTGCTTTGATTACGGCAAAGATTTTCGGATTCGACGCTAAACCTCAATTCAAAGCCGAAGCGAGTGCTGCGCAAGCTCCCACCGTGGAATTTTAATGAATAGCAATATACAATGAAAAAGTTACCTATTTTCTTACTTATCTGCCTTTTGATAGGCATTGTCGCCTGCAAGAAGACAGAAGACTATTGGACGCAGTACGAGCAATGGCGAGAGATCAACGAATCATGGTTCATCGAACAACTTGGAGCCAAAGATGAAAAAGGAAATCCCATTTACACCAAAGTAGTTCCAAGCTGGGACCACAGTATTTATGTATTGATGAAATACTACAACGATACGAGCCTCAACCGAGATGCCCAATCGCCTTACCAAACCAGTACGGTAGATGTGATATACAAGGGTATGTTGTATGACGGAACTCCTTTCGATTCTTCTTATCTGAGAACCGACAGTATTTATCGTACACAGGTAAAACAAAACATCAAAGGTTGGATCATAGCTCTCGAACAAATGAAGGTGGGAGACAGTTGCCGTGTGATTATTCCTCAAACATTAGGATACGGAGCTCAATATATGTCGTCTCTGATCCTTCCCTACACGACTTTGGTATTCGACATGAAATTAGTCGATATTCCCGGGTTAGATAAACCGGTAATCCAATAAACGCACATACGACATTCAAATTAAATAGCTAATTATTAAATAAATAGAGAGATTTTTACAAAAGTCTCTCTATTTATTTGGTAGATTTGTCCAAATTCAATAATACACACCATCGATTTAGAAACAGGGTTATTGCTCTCTCGAAAGAACCCAAGGAGATCCGTTGAAATGCAAAAGCAATGTGGATCCTTTAAACTTATAAGGATAACTTTTCTTCCATTCCCATCCACTGGAACCTGAGCCATCATAATTAAACCATCCGTCATAAGAAATCTCCTTACTTAAAACGGTATACTTCCCATTGAATCTCTCAGCTCCCCATGTAGCCCCATGTTTGGACACAAGACTTACCGTCGCATCATCTCGAAATTCCACTGTACACCAACTCTCGTCATAATTCTCCATGCTTCCTTTCCACGTCCCGATAAGCTTAGTCGTAACATCTTCAAGAGACGGCTCGTCATCACCACTACGACAAGCTGAGAGGCAAACAACAAGACAAAGGCTCAATAGCCCAAAAAACAATTCACTTTCCTTTTTCATAATTATTTTTTTCTGCGCCAAAGAGACTCCCCGGACTTCAAGCATTAATAAAAAAAGAAAGCGTGAGAGTCTGTACACTGTCACTCATCCCGCTTGTTGAGGCCTTCGCATTGCCCGAATCAGTAGGACGAGCAATCATGCAGAAGCCTCACGCTGAATATGCTATATACCCAGGTATTTTCATACCCAAAGAGGCATTTACACATATCCATAAGGCATCTACCTTGCTCCATTCCTTGACTGATTCTGAAATTTGCGAAGTTCCAACAAGCCAAGAAAGAGCGTTCTGGTAAACGCTTTCTATCATATATACCGACTTTCCACATTGTCCTAACCTCGGCCTCTGTGAAATAGCCTTTAAGTGCAAACTTAGCTACAAATTTTCAAAATGCCAAATTTCAATAAAAATCCCGATAAAAATTTACACCAAACACCATATCTTACAATAGTAATCCATAAAAAACTTTCACCTACGGATAAAGAACATAATCACAATTTTTGTCATATATTTGTAAAGTCGATGTAAAGACAAGGAAACACCAACTGTTTTTCTTTGTTTTAATAACGGATATGGCAATATACTTTTAAAAATCTACGAAAATGATATACATCGAAAAAGAACTCGACGATCTGAAAAAAGAAGTCCTCGAAATGTGGGACTTGGTTAATTCTCAGCTGAACCGTGCAGGAGAAGCCCTTTTGTCTATGGACAAAGAGCTGGCGCACGAGGTAACCTACCGGGAAAAAAGAGTGAACGCATTCGAGCTGAAAATAGACAGCGATTGCGAAGACATCATCGGATTATACAACCCCGTAGCTTTGGATTTGCGCTTTACATTGGCCATGATGAAGACAAGCAATAACCTCGAACGCATAGCCGACTTTTGCGATGGAATAGCCCGATTCGTTATCGACTATCCCGAAGTAAACATTGAATCGGAACTATTCGAAAAAACGGGTATTAAAGAAATGCTCGACATTGTCAAAGCCATGATGTTGCAAGCCGAAAATGCTCTTATCGAAGAAAAATCGTCCGAAGCGATAGCCGTCTTCAACAAAGACAACCGGGTGGACGAACTGAATCACGCCGCAGTCCCCATCATCGCCGAATATTTACAACAGTTCCCCGAAAGAGCCATAGAGTGCCTTAATCTCATCAGCATTATCCGACGACTCGAACGCATTGGCGACCACTGCAACAATATAGCCGAAGAAATCGTATTTTACTTGGACGCAAAAATATTGAAGCACGCCGGAAAACGTTCTTAATCACATTACAGGAAGGAGAAAGGTCTGACAAAATAAAATGTTTTTATCATCTTTTACAGTAAAAAAGCGGGTTACTGTCAGAAGAAAATAATATCTTTGTTTAGGTAAAAACAGAGACGTAATTTTTTTGTTAGCCGACAAGGTAATGACAGCCGTTTCTTTTACCAGAAGCCACAAGAAACTTCGAGTACATAATTAAAAAGATGAAACATTTTATCATAGCTATCATACTTTTCTTCGGTATCTCCTCCATGCATATCTATTCTGCTGAGACAGCCACAGTAGAAATTCCCGATATGGAGAAAATAGAAAATGCCGTCCGAGATAGCCGCTCGCCCTATTATTATCCCGACCTGATGAAAAAATACCTCGGCAACGACACGACAATGACGTTGCAGGATTTCAGACATTTATACTTGGGATATGCCAGCCAAGAAGATTACAATCCCTATCGCACAGTCGAGATTCCCGAAAGGATAGAAAAACTTTATGCTCAGACCGTTCATACCGAATCGGAATGTGATTCGCTTATCCAATACGCGCGAATCGCCTTATCCGATATACCTTTCGATTTACGACAAATAAATTTCTTGATTTACGGACTTCGACAAAAAGGAGAGACAGAAGAAGCCAACCTATGGGAATACCGGCTGAAAGGTATCATACAAGCCATACTCTCGACCGGCGACGGAAAAGCGCCCGAAACAGCTTGGTTTGTCATTTATCCTGCCGACGAATATAATATCGTAAATCGACAAGGATTTACCGCTACGGAATTTACATTCGTCGAACCCTATTTCGATTACATATCGATAGAGAAGAACCCTCTTAAAATCGAAGGGTTCTATTTCAATGTAAAAAAACTGCTCAAAGAATACAACCGTAAATTCTACGAGCGTTAATCTAACCCTATTCGAATTATACTAATCATTTAATCATATAAAACCATTATGGAAATAAAACCCGGTAAATTTGTAGTTCTGACCTACGACCTGTACGCAGGCGCAGGCGAACCGGAAGAAACATTAATGATGCGCGCTACCGACGAAATGCCCGACCAATTCGTGTTCGGAGTGGACCAAAATATTCTTCCTTCCATGTTAAAACGGCTCGAAGGATTAAAACAAGGCGACAAATTCGATTTTGTACTTTCTTGTGAAGAGGCCTTCGGAGAACGCAACGAAGAACACGTCATGGAGTTAGACAAGGAGATTTTCATGGTAGATGGAAAATTTGACGACCAAACCGTATTCGAAGGAAATACCGTGCCGATGATGACATCGGAGGGCTACCGTATAAACGGCTCCGTACTAAAAGTTACAGACGACAAAGTTTTGATGGATTTCAATCACCCGTTAGCCGGTGAAAATCTGCATTACGTAGGTACGGTCAAGCTCGTACGCGATGCCACGGAAGAGGAACTTCACCCCCGCCATAGTTGCGGTTGTGGTTGCGGTCACGATCATAGCAGTTGCGGTGACGGCTGTGGAGATTGCTGCGACGGTTGTCATTAAATAAAAACAAACAGACACATAAGAGCGAGGGCGGGTGCATGGCTGCGACCCGCCCTCATCGTTTCCTACTAATAAGCTAATATCCGATTATCAACATAACCCCGACAGCGATTATCACAGAAAACAGGAGATAAAGGACCGAAGCCCACAGTGTGCGCCCCAACGTTTTCCAAAACTTATCGGGGAAAAACGAATACGCCGCCCAATAAGTGGGGAGCAAGCAAAGAACCATCGAAGTCCACCCATACACCGTATAATACGAGGCGTCCAACACCCACCCGATAGGCGTTAACACCAACGAAAGCAAAATATACAACACCGACAGGTAACAACAACCCAGCAGATACTCTACCCAATTGTACCGCGCAGCACCGGCCTTGCGGAAGGCAATCTTGACAGCCAACACCATGAACGGAACCGTGACGATAGTGAGTAAAGTATAGTGCTCGACAATCCAATTGTGAGTAGCCGATCCCTCGATAGTCGAAATAGTCCCGGCCCCACCCTCGATATGTCCGAAGAAAAGAAGGATTACACACCATACCGCCAGTAACGGGATAGGAGCCATATAGCCTTTGCGACGTCCGGCGAAGTAATCACTTATCAGCCGATCGGGGTGGACGACCAACGTGCGCGTTGTCTTAACAAAGGTATTGTCGACATGAAAAATACCATGCAGAATATTGTCCCACACACTCCTCCAAGTCAATCGCTCCACCGTGGATTTTTGACCGCAATGGTTACAAAAGTTACCTTCAAATTCGGTTCCGCAGTTTTTGCAAATCATCTCCTTCTCGTCATTAAAAATCGGGAGACAAAGATACATCGTCACGCACTTCTCGCCAACAAACAACAGCCCGAATTTTCAAAAATAGTTCGTCGGGCGGTGTGGCCGGCGGTTACAGGCCAACCGGATATCGCTCTTCACGGCCGACATCGCCCCCTTGTATTGCAACTGACGGCGAGCGCTCTCTTCGGGTTGTTTCGTAGCAAACCATTGATTCAAAACATGATGTACTATCGCCCGTTCGAGCTGATGACAAATTGATTCATCGAGCGCCAACGGGCGTTGCCGAGACAAAAGAACGGCAAAAACAAGTGCTGTTTCGGTGGAAACAGACTCATCGGATAAATAGGCAGACAAAGACCGCATCATTTCGTCTCGGGCATCGGCAAGCCAACGGGAAAGAAATGGTTTATCATCTTCGGAAAAAATTATAGAACGACTCCACCCCGACTTCAAATCAGACTGTCCCACTAAACTTTTTGCCACATAGGAACTTTCGGCAATCAACTCACGCAATATCTGTTCTTCTGAGAATGAAAATACGACTGTCTCAAACTCAAACGGATTTTCTACATTTCTTATCTTTTTCATTTCCTTCTTATGATATAAAAAAACAATATGACAATAAAAATCATTAGGACACACCCCGACACTCTATGAGTGTCCATTTCCTTTGAACTACGATGGTTCTGTTCCTTCTCCGAACGAGATTGTAAGGCAGCTGTCTCGTTTAACGAATCAGAAACGGCAGTCTCGTTCCGAGCGACAACTTTTTTCGATTGTTTCAAACGAGTAATCGAAATGGAAGGATTGACAGTTTTGTCCTGCATGGAATCGAATACATCTACATGTATCCATTCCCATTCGGTAAGCCCCGACCATTCATTCCGACACAGCGAATCAATGACGACATGTAAATCGCGATCAATAGAATGCACGCGATTTTCCCGAGCCTCACCGATTGTCTGACGAGACGTATGACAAGCCCAAACAAAAACCGGAAAAACAATACACAAAATATAAGGAAACCTTTTCACGATACACCTCCTTTTTGCATACGGTAAATTGTCAACAGAGCCGACCGCTCGGACAAATAAAAACGAGGAGCTCGTTTTTCAGCCAATATCGTACAAAGCGCATCGTTAAACGGGACTTGGGGACGTCGCCTCAAATAGCTCGCCAACATATTGGCCAAATCGTTGTACATCTCTGTTCTTGTCGATGACACACATCGAGGTGAATAGCCTTTGAAAATTCGTTTCACATTCCGCCTCGCTTCCTCATAACTGATATAGAAACGAGGAGCTATGGAATAAACCACACGCCTGACAATCTGCTCCCGGGGAACATTCACGGCCATTTTTCCCAATGATTTAAGGGCTTCGTTGTATGCCCTAAACAAATCTCGGTCTCTTTCTTCCTTGTAATATAGTTCCATATAATTCTTATTACAAGAAGAGATACAAAAACATGACTTTCTCAAAAGCCACTACGAAACGGGTAACACAAATATATATCCAAATTGGTATAAATACAAATATTTATGGTTATTTTACCACAATATTATATTTTTTTATTTTTTCAGATGTTAATTTAGAGACGAGATGGAGTAGAAAATATGTATTTTTGAGGTGATAAACCAAATAATAAAATGAATTTCAGAACGGCCATAGATTTTCCCGGTAATCCCGGATATATCGACCATCGGCAACAAATTTTGTTGCTGGGGTCGTGCTTTGCCGAAAACATAGGCTTATGGCTGCAACAGCGTAAATTCAATGTCGATATAAATCCATTCGGCACATTATACAATCCCCTTTCCATTGCCCAAAGCTGGGAACGAATCGTCGAGGGAAAAGCGATTATTGAAAACGAACTTTTCGCTTTCAATAATCTATGGCACAGTTACGATCACCATTCCCGATTCTCGGGGTGCGACAAGAAGGCCACGTTATCGCTCATGAACCGCCGAATCGAAAAAAGCCACCGCCAAGTACCGAATATCGACCGAATAATCATCACATGGGGAACCGCTTATGTATTCCGATTAAAAGAGACGGGTAAAGTTGTCGCCAACTGCCACAAACAACCGGCCTCGATATTCGACCGAGTGCTGTTATCGGTCGATGAAATAGTTTCCCGATGGAGAGACATCACAAAACACATCGAAAACAATCTACCTCAATGTCGTATATTGTTCACCGTGAGCCCCATACGTCACCTTAGCGACGGAGCACACGGCAACCAAATAAGCAAATCGACGCTGCTACTGGCGATAAACCGATTACAACAAGAGTTCGGGATTTGCGATTACTTTCCTTCTTATGAAATCATGATGGACGATCTGAGGGATTATCGGTTCTACGATACCGACATGACGCACCCCTCGAAATCGGCGATCGCTTATATAACCGAAATATTGGAGGAAGCATACCTTTCTCCCGAAAGCAAAGAAATAGCCTCTCAATGGTACAAGATACAAAGAGCTTTGGAACATCGTCCCCTGATGCCCGATAAAGACGAGTACACTATTTTTTTACAACATACGCTCGACAAGGTCATGAGATTTCAACAAATGTATCCTTACATAAATGTATCGAACGAAATTACAGAATTAAACACAAGAATCAGTCAAATATGAATTACACGATTACCGAAATAGCAACTATCGTCAAGGCACAGAAAAGAGCCTACAAAGACTATACTATCACGGCTCTATTAACCGACAGCCGTTCTCTCACGTTTCCAGAGGAGACTTTGTTTTTCGCTTTGGTTACCGAACGAAACGACGGTCACCGTTACATCAAAGATCTCTACCGAAAAGGAGTACGAAACTTCGTGGTGGAACATCGGGTAGCCGATGAAGAGCTTATGCCCGAAGCAAATTTCATCATCGTAAAAAACACATTAGATGCCTTGCAACAATTAGCTGCGACACATCGAAAAAAATTCGATATACCGGTAATCGGCGTTACGGGAAGCAATGGAAAGACCACAGTCAAAGAGTGGCTTTATCAACTTCTCCAACCAGACTACAATACGGTGCGCTCTCCCCGCAGTTACAACTCTCAAATAGGAGTCCCGTTATCGGTATGGCAAATCGGGTCGAAAACCGAGATGGCTATTTTTGAAGCCGGAATTTCTCAACCCGATGAAATGATTCATTTGGAAGAAATCATCAAACCGACGCTCGGTTTGATAACCAATATCGGAGAAGCCCACCAAGAGGGATTCCAAACCATACAGCAGAAATGCATCGAAAAACTCACTTTATTGAAAGCCTGTGATTGCATTATTTACGATGGAGACAACGAACTTATCTGCGAATGCGTGGAGAAACTCTGCTTCGGGTGTCGAGAAATTGCTTGGTCCAGAAAAGACCGGGACAAACCGCTGTACATCTCCAAAATAATCAAAGGCAACGATTCTACAAAAATAGAATATACTTACTTGCAATACCACAGTTATATTACTATCCCATTCGTAGAAGATGCTTCCATCGAAAATGCGATTCATTGTCTGGCAGTCATGCTTTACTACAACCGACCGCCCGAAGCGATAACTGACCGCATGAAGCGTTTGACTCCGGTAGCCATGCGTATGGAAGTCAAAGAAGGGATAAACAACTGCCTAATTATAAACGACAGCTATAACTCGGATATCAATTCACTCACCATAGCCCTCGACTTTCAAAATCGAAGGGCGGCAGCCAAAGGTATGCGCCGCACGCTTATACTGTCGGACATTTACCAGACGGGGCTACCCCCGGCCAGCCTATACCGGAAAGTCGCCGATATCATATTGCACAAAGGAATAGAACGCCTCATCGGGATAGGCCCGGTAATCTCGGATAACGCTTACCTTTTCAATCTCGAAAAAGAATTTTATCCGACGACCGAAAGTTTCCTTGCACAACTTGACCCGGCCGACTTTCATAATGAACTGATTCTAATCAAAGGTGCGCGAGAATTTCATTTCGAGCTCATCTCCGAAACCTTAGAACTGAAACAGCATGAAACCATACTGGAAATAAATCTCGACGCCATCGTCCACAATTATAACCTATTCAAATCGAAATTACGTCCCGAAACAAAAATCATCTGTATGGTAAAGGCTTTCGGCTACGGAGCCGGTTCTTATGAATTAGCAAAAACCTTACAGGACAGAGGAGCCGATTTCCTTGCAGTAGCCGTTGCCGACGAAGGAGCCGAATTGCGGAAAGCGGGAATAACCATGCCCATCTTGGTGATGAATCCCGAAATGAGCAGTTTCAGAACACTGTTCAGCTATTACCTCGAACCCGAAATATATAGTTTCGAACTGCTGAGAGCGATTATCGCAGAAGGGGAAAAATTAGGTTTAGCGGGCTATCCTGTGCACATAAAAATAGATTCAGGCATGCATCGGCTCGGATTCGAAGAAAAGGATATGGAACAAGTCGTGGAAATTCTCAACGACCAAACCGTCGTCATCGCCCGTTCGGTCTTTTCTCATTTCGCAGGAAGCGACGAAAAAAGATTCGACGATTATTCTCATCGTCAAATCGAAACATTCTCCCGTTGTGCCGACTACCTACAACAACACTCCAAGCATAAAATACTGCGACACATACTAAACACGGCGGGAATATTACGCTTCCCCGAATACCAAATGGATATGGTAAGGCTGGGTATAGGATTATACGGAGTCTCCCCTATCGACACACCTTGCGGGCTGGAAACAGTCAGCACATTGAAAACAACTATCCTTCAAATCAAGACACTGTCTGCCGGAGAAACCATAGGGTACGGAAGAAAAGGTGTATTATCTCGCGATTCCCGCATAGCGGCAATTCCCATAGGATATGCCGACGGACTCGACCGCCATCTGGGAAATGGAAAAGGGTGTGTCGTTGTAAACAGAAAACGAGCTGCCATCGTAGGTAATATTTGTATGGACGTATGCATGATCGATGTAACCGATATAGATTGTAAACCGGGTGACCGAGTTGAAATATTCGGAGAACAACTGCCCGTCACCGAAATCGCAGAAAAACTCGATACAATCCCTTATGAAATTCTCACTTCGGTTTCTACCCGGGTGAAGCGAATCTATTACAGAGAATAAATACAGGCGTCTTAGGAAATTATTATACATTCCTTTTTTACAAAATTCCAATCGTTCAAAAAAACATTTTTTCTTTTGCCGATTCAAAAAATAGAGGCCCTTCGGGGCCTCTATAAACTGAGATAATACTCTCTCATTTTTTAATTTCAATTTCTTCTTTCAGGTCAATTTCATTTCTCTCGGCATCATAAAATTTATATTCGAGATAAGCGAGAGACTGATTAGGAATTACTTTCAGCTGAAAAGTGTATTTACAACGCCACTTCATCTTCAAAGAAAATACACCTTGATTGACATATGCAGCTACAAAAGGATGTACGTGTAATGTGAATTTCTTTATTTTCAACTTATACACCAGATAATGAATCTTCGACTCCAACAGATCGGTAAAAAGTAAGGAAGGAGGAATAGTACCTTTACCATGACAAGTCGGGCAATCTTCACTGGTAATAATATCGAGTGCCGGCCGCACCCGCTGGCGGGTAATCTGCATCAATCCGAATTTACTCAACGGCAAAATATTGTGCCTTGCCCTATCATTAGCCATCAGCTCACGCATGCGGTCATATAGTTTCTGACGGTTCTCGGCTTCGTCCATATCGATGAAATCGATCACGATAATACCGCCCATATCGCGCAACCTCAGTTGCCGTGCTATTTCTTCGGCGGCATTCATATTTACATCAAGGGCATTGCTCTCCTGATCGGAAGAAGCCTTCGAACGATTTCCGCTATTTACATCGATAACATGCAGAGCCTCTGTATGTTCGATAATGACATACGCTCCACTTTTAAAAGAAACGGTTTTTCCTAATGAAGATTTTATTTGCTTGGTAATAGCGAAATTATCAAAAATAGGCAACTCCCCATCGTAAAGTTTAACTATATCTTTTCGATCGGGAGAAATAAGACTCACATAGTTGTATATTTGGTTATATGTCTCCTTATCGTTTACATAAATATTTTCGAAAGAAGGGCTAAATATATCACGCAGTATCCCTACGGTTCTACCCGTTTCCTCATAAACGAGCGACGGAAGCTGAGCCTTTTGCAACTTCACTAACATATCTTCCCAACACCTTACCAACGTTTTAAGTTCGTTATTCAACTCTGCGACCCGTTTCCCTTCGGCAACAGTTCTGACAATCACGCCGAAATTGCGGGGTTTAATACTTTGTATGAGCTGCCTAAGGCGCAATTTTTCCTCGTTCGATTTAATCTTTTGCGATACAGATACTTTATCTGAAAAAGGGATTAACACTAAAAAACGACCGGCAAAAGAAATCTCTGCCGTAAGGCGAGGTCCCTTAGACGAAATAGGTTCCTTAGCAATTTGAACCAACACTTCTTGACCCACCTTCAAAGCATCGTTAATCGTACCGTCTTTTTCAATATCGGGCAATAAATCAAATTTAGAAAGAGACAACACTCGTTTGCGATCGGCAAGCGACTGTTTAAGAAACTTTGCACTCGAATTATATTGTGTACCTAAATCGAGATAGTGCAAGAAAGCATCCTTTTCGTAACCTACATCAACAAATGCAGCATTAAGTCCCGGCATCAGCTTTTTGACCCGTCCCAAATAGATATCGCCCACAGAAAACGATATGTTCCGAGCCTCTTTCTGAAGCTCCACCAATCGATTATTCTCGAGCAATGCAATAGAAATCTCTTTGGGTTGTACGTCTACTACAAGTTCGCTGGACATAAATTGTTATTTAGATTACTGATATTCACGCAGCATGTCGGCCTTCTTAAAAAGAACAGGCATCCTGCCAAAAGAGTTTTTAATACTAACCATTTGTTATACAAAATGGTTTCGATAAAGCAGAAAGAACAAATCTAATGACTAAATCGCATTAAATTTGTTCTTCGTGTTCTGTCATTCATTGAGCCGACAGACATTATTTCTTCTTATGTCTGTTTTTTCTCAATCTTTTTTTGCGTTTGTGAGTAGCCATCTTATGGCCTTTTCTTTTTTTTCCACTCGGCATAACGGTATGCTTTTAAAGATTAATACTTATATTTATTGATTTTCTTATTTTACTTCACCCATAAAAGTTTTTGCAGGCTTAAATGCCGGAATGTTGTGGGCCGGAATTATTATCGTAGTATTTTTGGAAATATTGCGAGCCGTTTTCTGTGCTCTTTTCTTTACGATGAAACTACCAAAACCTCTCAGGTACACATTTTCACCTTTTGCCAAAGAGCCCTTTACACTCTCCATAAATTTTTCAACGGTTTCAAGAACAACAGCTTTTTCTATTCCTGTGTTTTTAGAAATTTCGTTTACAATGTCAGCCTTAGTCATTTTGCTATAAATTATAATATTTATGAATAATATTGTTTTTAATTTTTTGGACTGCAAATATATAGCTTTTTACCCATCTAAAAAAGCAAAAACACTTTTTTTTTCTCAAATTAAAAGCCTCAATCCATACTGTTTTGCGAGTGCAAATATCGTACTTATTTTTTACTTTTCAGCAACTTATATTATTTTATTCTTATAGGAATGTTCCACTCTCCGGTTTAAGACAGCAAGTAAAACCATTTACTCGATCGTTACATCTTAACGAATCTGAAAATAAACCACCTAAATAAAATTAAAAAAAGACTCTTATATAAACAAATTTGTAACATTCCGATTTATTTTCGTATATTCGCCCTTGTAAATCTCTATTCTCACATGGAAATTATAATTATAGTACTTCTTATTTTATGTAACGGAGTACTTTCTATGTCTGAAATTGCACTGGTTTCAGCACGAAAAGTCAAATTAGAAAATAGTGCGAAAAAAGGTAGCAAAGCGGCATTATCAGCCTTAAAACTATCACAAGACCCCGACCGATTTCTTTCAACCGTACAGATAGGTATTACCCTCATCGGAATTTTAACGGGTCTTTACTCTGGCGAAGCCTTAGCCCAAAGCCTTGCAAAACTATTAGCTAAAAGTTCTTTATTAGCTCCTTATGCAGTAGGTTTGGCACAAGCCATCATTGTTATTATAGTTACATATTTAACCCTTATTATCGGCGAATTGGTTCCCAAACGTATCGGTATGATAGCCTCGGAGCGAGTTGCAAAGATAGTATCGAGACCTATGTCGTGGTTATCGTATATCGCATCGCCTTTCGTGTGGATACTCACCAAAAGTACAGCCGGGGTATGCCGTTTCTTAGGGCTTTCATCTCAAAAAGAAGGAATCACCGAAGACGAAATAAAAGCTATCGTTCGAGAAGGAACAGAGGGAGGGTGTGTACAGGAGGTGGAACAAGACATTGTAGAACGAGTTTTTAACTTGGGAGATCGCAATATATCCTCTATCATGACCCACCGGAGCGATTTAATTTGTCTCGATGTACAAGATGACAACACCACCCTGAAATCAAAGATTACCAGTGATCTTCATGCCGTATATCCGCTATGCGAAGACAGCCTCGATAACATTATCGGAATAGTTTCTTTAAAAGATTTATTCGGAAAGATCGATGATAAAAATTTCGATATCAGAGCCGTCGCCTCAACCCCCTATTTCCTGCCGGAAAATATGAGTGTATATACTGCGATGGAAAGGCTCCGCAATGAAAATCAACGCTATGGATTAGTAACCGACGAATTTGGGAGTATTGAAGGAATTGTGACGATAAGCGATATTTTGGGAGCTTTGGTCGGTTCTGTATCATCGGGGCCTTCGGCAGATATTATTATCCGGGAAGATGGCTCTTGTCTCATCGACGGACAATGCTCTTTCTATGATTTTCTGGACCACTACGACATGACGGATCGTTATCAAGAATACAATTACAATACTCTGAGCGGGCTTATCCTCGAATTATTACAGCACATTCCGACCGAAGGAGAAAAGATAGAATGGCTATGCTTCACTTTCGAAATCGTCGACATGGACGGAGCCCGCATCGATAAAGTTCTGGTTCAAAAAAATGAAACGGATAACATAACCTTGTAACATCGATCTCAATGACAAAGACCAAACTAAATATCGAATCTTGGAACCGGAAGGAACACTTCCGGTTCTTTTCTGCTTTTGACGATCCCTTTTTCGGAATAACTACAAACGTAGATTTTACTACTATATATCTCGAAGCCAAACATAATTCTCAATCTTTTTTCCTTTACTCGCTCCATCATATATTGACAAAAGCCAATGAAACAGACGAATTCAAATTAAGAATCGAGGAAGGGAATTCTGTCGTTAAATACGATACCATACACGTATCTCCGACAATAGGAAGAGAAGACGGAACATTCGGTTTTGCTTTTTTCGAATATATCCCCGATCGCAACGAATTCATTCAACAAGCAATTCAAGAGATAACAAGAGTAAAAAACAGTACAGGGTTATCCTTTTCGAAAAATACAGGAAGAGAAGACGTTATCAGATACTCTTCTATTCCGTGGTTCTCCTTCTCCGAAATGAAACACGCTGTTTCTTTCAAGAACGAAGACTCGGTTCCTCGCATATCGACAGGAAAACTCATCGACACAAATGGGAAAATGCTTCTTCCCATATCGATCTGTGCCCATCACGGACTCATGGACGGAAAACATGTAGCCCAATTCTTAAATAAATTATCCGAACCATAAAGAATTTCTGCTCCCCATAAGTCTTCCAATCCTGTCTTGTTATGACATAGATATACTATTTGTACCAATGGTAGAGACAAACGAAATGAGGTATATCCCCGATGAATTTGTTTTTACCCTCGTTTGTATTATCTTTGCACCCCAAAAGATTTAGTATAAAACAGGAGAGGATAAATATCCTCCGTGTGCTTGAACACCACGTAAAAAACAAGAATTATGAATCGTTCTTTTTCCCTGCCCTTTTTAATCATGGGCGTTGTCTTTTGTGTCTGCCTCATCTGCTCGAATTTACTCGAAGTAAAGATGATTTCGTTAGGAGGTATTACTGCGACCGCAGGTCTCATCGTTTTCCCCATCTCTTACATTATCAACGATTGTATCGCCGAGGTTTGGGGATATCGAAAAGCCCGACTCATTATTTGGCTCGGATTCCTGATGAACTTAATGGCCGTCATCTTTATACAGATAGCGATTATATTACCATCGGCTCCATTTTGGGACGGACAGAAATCGTTCGAAACCGTATTTTCATCAACTCCCCGCATCTTATTAGCAAGTTTCATAGCTTTCCTCGTAGGCTCCTTTTTGAACGCCTATGTCATGAGTAAAATGAAAATATCGAGCAAGGGTAAACACTTTTCATTACGAGCCATTACATCGACCGTAGTGGGCGAAAGTGCCGATTCGCTCTTGTTTTTTCCTATCGCATTCGGTGGAGTAGTCCCTGTAAACGAACTATTGATTCTCATTGTAACACAAGCCTGCCTTAAAACGGCCTATGAAATCGTCATATTGCCGGTAACGATAAGAGTCGTACGATTCGTAAAAAAGATAGACGGCAGCGATGTCTACGACCAGAAAGTTTCATACAACATATTCAAGATAAAAGAACTACAATAATCAACACGACTTATTATGAAATCAGAGACATCACAACTGACCCTGCTGGGACATAAGACCGTGTATAAACAGGATTATGCACCCGAGGTCTTGGAAACATTTATAAACAAACACCCGGAAAACGATTACTGGGTACGATTCAACTGCCCGGAGTTTACCAGTCTGTGCCCGATTACCGGACAACCCGATTTCGCTACCATACAAATCGACTATATTCCCGGAGAACATATGGTAGAAAGCAAGAGTCTGAAACTTTATTTATTCAGTTTCCGTAACCACGGAGCTTTTCATGAAGATTGCGTGAACATCATCATGAAAGACCTCGTTAAGCTCATGAATCCCAAATACATCGAAGTAACAGGTTTCTTCACGCCCCGCGGCGGTATCAGCATATATCCGTATTGTAATTACGGACAACCGGGTACAGAATACGAGCAAATGGCGAAACAGAGATTACAAAACCACCGTTAAACCGGCTCAGACTTCGGTGAACAACTTTCCTTGCCAAGTATCGCGTTCTTTCATTCGCTTCAACAGACGAGCCGTAAACTCATAGTTCTTTATCCCCCAATTCGGAGCGATAAGCAGTTCGGCCGGGGACTGAGAGACAAAACGTTCGATAGCGATGTGCGGAGACAATCGCTCGGCAAAATCGATTGCCAGATCGATATACTCATCGACATCGTACAAATGAAAATCATTCGGATTGCTTTTATATTCGGCAGCCATACGGGTATGGAGAATAAGCTGTAACTGATGCAACTTAATCGTGTTGAGCGGCAACCGGGACATCTTATCGGCATGAGATAAAATCATCTCCCGATTCTCTCCCGGCAATCCCAATATCATGTGAGCCCCCACTGCAATACCCATTTCAGCCGTACGACAAATAGCATCGACCGAAGCGGCAAAATCATGTCCCCGGTTAACCCTACGCAAAGTTTCGTCGCAAGTACTCTCCACGCCATACTCCACCAATACGAATGTATGTCGGGACAAATCCGCAAAATATTCCAACAGTCCGTCGGGCATACAATCGGGGCGAGTACCGACAATAATCCCCACGACACCGGGGTGAGACAACGCCTCCTCATATTTCTGCTTCAAAACGGCAAGCTCTCCATACGTGTTCGTATAAGCCTGAAAATAGGCCAAATAGTGCATTTCAGGATATTTACGGGCAAAAAAAGCTATCCCCTCTTCCAACTGGGAGGTGATACTCTTCCCCGTGTGGCAATAATCAGGACTGAACGTCTGATTGTTGCAATAAGTACAACCACCGACCCCAATACTCCCGTCCCGATTAGGGCAAGTAAACCCTGCATGTAACGATATTTTTTGGACTTTACAATCGAAATGGAGATTCAAAAAATCGGAAAAATCCCGATACCGTTTTTCTCCCGTCGCCATCAATGCCCGAATTGATTATAAAATTCGACTACTGCGATAATTCCTTTTTCATACATTTCGATCAGGAAATTTTCATTCGGCGAATGCGTAGCATCCGATTCTAATCCGAATCCCATTAAGACCGATTTCACACCCAAAACTTTTTCAAAAGTTGCTATAATAGGGATACTTCCTCCACGACGTACCGCCAATGGACGTTTTCCGAACGCCAGCTCATACCCCTTTTCCGCAGCCCGATAAGCCGGCAAATTGATAGGACATACATAGCTTTCACCCCCATGCATCGGGCTCACTTTCACCTTTACGCTGCGAGGAGCGACAGAGTATATGTAATCGATAAACATCTTGGATATTTCCTCATGATTCTGATGGGGAACCAACCGACAAGAAACTTTGGCATAGGCTTTTGACGGCAATACAGTTTTTGCACCTTCGCCCGTGTACCCGCCCCAAATACCGCAAATATCGAACGTAGGACGAATGGCGGTACGCTCCAAAGGTGAATAACCAACCTCTCCCGAAAGAGCCTCCACATCGATCGCCGCTTTATATTTTTCTTCATCATAAGGCACAGCTCCCAACATGGCTCGTTCTTGCGTCGAAACAGTTTCTACTTTGTCATAAAAATGCGGTAAAGTTATACGACCATTTTCATCTACGACACCGGCCAGCATTTTGCAAAGTTCGTTAATGGGATTAGCTACCGTTCCCCCGAAAATTCCCGAATGCAAATCCCGATTAGGACCCGTGACCTCTATCTCCCAATAGGCTAATCCTCGCAATCCGGTCGTGATAGACGGAGTATCCAAACCGACCATACTCGTGTCTGAGACCAGTATCACATCGCATTTCAACAAATCGAGATGTTCCTTACAAAAAGCCTCTACTCCGGGGGAACCGATTTCCTCGCCACCCTCTATCAAAAATTTCACATTACAGCGTAACAAACCCTCTTTGACCGCAATTTCAAAGGCTTTCAACTGGATAAACCCTTGCCCTTTGTCATCGTCGGCCCCCCGAGCCCACAGTTTCCCGTCTTTTACTACCGGCTCGAAAGGCTCGGTATGCCACAGTTCAAGCGGTTCGACAGGCATCACATCATAATGAGCATATACCAGTACCGTAGGGAAACTCCTATCAACTATCTTTTCGGCGAAAACCACAGGCGAGGCCGAGGTAGGCATCACTTCGGCTCTATCGGCTCCGGCTTCCAAAAGCAAATCCCTCCATCGTTCGGCACAAAGCTGCATATCCTTTCTATGTTCAGGCAACGCACTGATAGAAGGAATACGAAGCAACGAAAATAACTCGTTGAAAAAACGCTCTCTATGACTGTCTATATACTTTTTTGTATCCATATTTTTTAATTTATAATTTATGACTTTGTGCCAACAAATAATAATCGAGAATAACCATTGCTGCCATAGCTTCCACCACAGGTACGGCACGGGGCAATACGCAAGGGTCATGACGTCCTTTTGCCCTCAACACGGTCGGGTTTCCTTGCGAATCGACTGTCTCTATATCTTTCAATAAAGTAGCGACCGGCTTGAACGCGACTCTGAAATAAATATCTTCTCCATTGGAAATTCCACCTTGAATCCCACCCGAATGATTGGTTCTCGCTACGATTTTGCCCTGTTGAGTTTCGAATACATCATTCATTTGAGAACCTCTGTATCTCACCCCTCCAAAACCCATACCATATTCAAAGCCTTTTACAGCGTTTATGCTCAACATCGCACTACCCAATGCGGCATGCAGCTTGTCGAACACAGGCTCGCCCAACCCTGCCGGAACATGTCGAACGACACAGGTAACAACACCTCCCACTGTATCGCCTTCTGACTTTACTTTTCCGATATATTCCTCCATTCGTTTTGCCATATCCGCATCGGGACAACGTACCGGATTTTTTTCTATCTCGTCGAAGTCATATCGATTATAATCGCCGGACAAAGACAATTCCCCCACCTGCGAAGTATACGCCCAGACTTCTATGCCCAGCCGAGTTAAAACAAGTTTTGCAAGAGCTCCGGCGACACAGCGAGCTATCGTCTCGCGAGCCGAAGAACGACCACCTCCCCGATGATCCCGTACCCCGTATTTCTGGGTGTATGTATAATCGGCATGCGAAGGGCGGAACACCTCCCGCAAATTATCATAATCCGATGAGTGTTGATTCTCATTATACACAAGAAAACCGATAGGCGTACCGGTTGTCTTCCCTTCGAAAATCCCGGAGAGGAATTCTACCCGATCGTTTTCTTTACGAGAGGTGACAATCGACGATTGCCCGGGACGACGCCTGTTTAACTCTCGCTGTATATACTCCATATCCACAGGAATACCGGCAGGCATACCGTCTACCACCCCACCGATCGCCCTACCATGAGACTCTCCGAATGAAGTAAGCGTAAAGAGATTTCCGAACGTGTTCATCTCGATTATTGTATTAGTTAATTAAACAAAGATAGTACAAACTAAAAGCAAAAACAATACTCGCATGAATTATACCGGTCATTCTATAACTTATAATACAAATATTTATCTTCCATATAGAACCTTAATCCTATTGTTACAAATATAGATAAGAGAACTAAAAAGCAAACAGCTCCATTTTTGACGATAGTACATTTTCCATAACATCGAACATAATAATCTCAAATACTGTTATTTATTTTCAAAGGAGCCATATACTCCTTTCCTCAAAAAAATAATATAAACAAATATCATATCGATTTTTTCTTTATTTTTGTAAATCAATTTCTAAAACTAAAAAAATGAAGAGCATTAAAATTATGTCTTGTATATTGGCTGCCGGCATGCTATTTACAAGCTGTAACATGTCAAATACCGGAAAAGGAGCCCTTATCGGGGGAGGTAGCGGGGCCGCTGTCGGCGCCGGATTAGGTGCGATTTTCGGAAAAGGCAAAGGAGCTGCTATCGGTGCTGCCGTGGGTGCTGCCGTAGGAACAACGGCAGGAGCCCTTATCGGAAAGAAAATGGACAAAGCGGCCGAACAAGCCAAACAGGTAGAAGGTGCACAAGTCGAGCAAGTTACCGACAACAATGGATTACAAGCTGTAAAAGTGACATTCGACTCGGGAATCCTTTTCTCGACAAGCAGTTCAAACCTCAGTTCATCGGCTAAATCGTCTTTAAGTAAATTCGCTAACGACGTACTGAACCAAAATCGTGATATGGACGTCACTATCTACGGATATACAGATAATCAGGGCTGGAAAAACTCGACAGCAGAACAAAGTTACCAGAAAAATCTGAACTTATCTCAGGAGCGAGCTCAAAGTGTAGCAAGCTATCTGCTGGCATGCGGGGTTTCCACGAACCAGATCAAATCTGTGCAAGGTATGGGCGAAGCCAATCCCATAGCAGACAACTCCACGGCAGCAGGCCGACAAGAAAATCGTCGTGTAGAAATCTATTTGTATGCAAGCCAACAAATGATTCAACAAGCCGAAGCCGGAACCCTTTAAGGAATAACACCATCATAAATCCACTGACAGGTATATTCTGTCAGTGGATTTATAAAATATGAGTCCAACAACTATTTATGTCATTCGATTGTATATACGATATAAAATCAGAATGAGTTTCTCCAAACATTAATTTGACACTAAAAAAGATCCGAATAATGAAAACCGTTTATTTATTTCTTGCAACAGGATTTGAAGAAATAGAAGCTCTCACGATCGTAGATATGTTACGCCGAGCCGAAATCGATATTACAACCGTTTCCATATCGCGAAATCTTCAAGTTGAAGGAGCTCATGGAATAACTGTTACAGCCGATTGTACATGGGTGGAACTATCGACCGAAGATGCAGACTGGTTAATTTTACCCGGAGGAATGCCGGGAACAAAACACTTGGGAGAATGCAAACCGTTGGTTTCTTTATTGCAACGCCAAGCCGCTGCCAACAAGAACATCGCTGCCATTTGTGCCGCTCCGTCGGTTCTGGGTCAGGCAGGATTGCTTAACGGATATAAAGCTACCTGTTATCCCGGATTTGAGCAATTCCTCACTGGCGCAACTGTAACAGGCGACAACGTGACTGTCGACCGAAACATTACCACAGGAAAAGGTCCGGGAGCTGCCATATCGTTCGCCACAGCCATCATCACCCAAATTGCCGGGGAAGAAAAAGCCCGTGAGGTCACGAGCGGCATGTTATTGTAAATCTTCAAAACCATACAGATAAAAAATAGCCCCGGCATTGTCGGGGCTATTTTTGTCATATTACAAATTCAACTATCGAATTATCCCACAATAGACGAAACCATCTTATCCAACGCTTCGGTCAATTTGTCGGCATTCTTTCCGCCGGCTTGTGCGAAATAGGGTTGCCCGCCTCCACCACCTTGTATCAACTTAGCAGCATCCCGAACAATCGCAGAAGCATTCTTCCCATCGGCAACCAAGTCATCGCTCAGCATAACCGTCAATAGAGGTTTATCTTTATCCCGGGTCGCAGCGACAAAAGCCAATCCTTTGGAGACTTCACCCCGAAGTAAAAAGGCGATTCCCTTAACCATATCGGACGGCATCGGACCGACGAAACGGATAAGTTTCACGCCGTCTATACTCTCGGCCGATTTAACCATACGATCTTTCAAGACAATCATTTTCTCCTTAACATATTCCTCGGCCTGTTTCCTCAATTCGGCATTTTCATCGATGGCTTTATGAATCGCTTGTAACAAATTGGGAGCATTATTAAACAAGATTCCTATCTCTTTCAACGAATCTTGCAAGGCGTTCATCGTTTCCTCCACCCGAGCTCCTGTTATAGCCTCGATACGACGGATTCCCGCAGCAATCGAACTCTCGGTTATAATTTTTATCATACCGATATTTCCGGTATTGGATACATGAGTACCACCGCACAACTCGACAGAGGATCCAAAACGAATCACCCGGACTTCTTCTCCATACTTTTCACCAAATAGAGCCATCGCTCCCATAGCCTTAGCCTCGGCGATAGGAACATTACGATGTTCATCTAACGGGATAGCTTCACGCACTTTTCGATTGGCTATCATCTCGACTTTTCTCAACTCTTCGTCTGTGACTTTTTGAAAATGAGAAAAATCAAAACGCAACGACTGCGGAGAGACATAAGAACCTTTTTGTTCTACATGAGTTCCTAAAACTTCACGCAGAGCTTCGTGCAAAAGATGAGTCGCCGTGTGATTACATGCAGTCGCCCGACGTGCCTCTTTATCGATAACGGCATGGAATGTAGCGGTCACATCTTCGGGTAATCGCTCGGCTATATGAATACTCAAATTATTTTCCCGCTTGGTCTGTAATATCTCCACGATATCATTTCCAGAAATCAACTTTCCTGTATCGCCTACCTGACCACCCATTTCGGCATAGAAAGGGGTTCTGTCCAAAACAATCTGATAAAACTCGCGAGCTTTTTGTTTTACCTTACGATAGCGCAATATCTCGGCGTCGCACTCGGTCATATCGTATCCCACGAATTCGGGCTCACCCTCTTTCAATACAACCCAGTCGCCCGTTTCTACGGCAGCCGCATTACGAGCCCGTTCCTTTTGTTGTTGCATTTGGGCGTTGAACTCGTCGATATCCACTCCTAACCCTTTTTCTTTCAATATCAACTCGGTCAAATCAAGAGGGAAACCATAAGTGTCGTACAACACGAAAGCATCCCGCCCGCTAATCTCGCTCTTACCAGCAGCCTTTGTATCGGCAGTTACTTTATCGAGCAACTTAATACCGGTTTCGAGAGTACGCAAGAAAGCATCTTCCTCCTCTTTAATTACTTTTCCGATAAGGACCTTTTGAGCCTTCAATTCAGGATAGGCATCTCCCATCGTTTCAATAAGAATGTCCAATAATTTATAAAGGAAAGCCTGCTTCTGACCCAAGAATGTATACCCGTAACGTACAGCCCGACGTAAAATACGACGAATTACATAACCGGCTTTCGCATTCGATGGCAACTGCCCGTCGGTAATAGAAAATGCAATCGTACGTATGTGGTCTGCAATGACACGCATAGCAATATCGACCTTAGGATCGTCGCCATATTTCTTACCGCAAAGACGCCCGATTTCCCCGATAATCGGTTGGAATACATCGGTGTCATAATTAGACGTCTTTCCTTGCAACGCCATACAAAGCCGTTCGAATCCCATACCGGTATCGATTACCCGAGCAGGAAGAGGTTCGAGCGAACCATCGGCTTTACGGTTATATTGCATAAACACAAGGTTCCATATCTCTATCACTTGCGGGTGACTCTGGTTAACCAATTTCAATCCATCGACTTCGGCTCTCTCGGCATCACTCCGCAAATCGATGTGAATCTCAGAACAGGGTCCACAAGGTCCCGTATCTCCCATTTCCCAAAAATTATCATGTCGATTTCCGTTAATTATATGATCTTTGGGCAAATGCGCTTCCCAATACGAGGCAGCCTCGTTATCTCTCTCCAAACCTTCGGACGCATATCCTTCGAATACGGTAGCGTATAATCGGGCCGGATCTATTTTCAATACGTCGACCAAATATTCCCAAGACCAATCGATCGCTTCTTTCTTAAAATAGTCCCCGAACGACCAGTTACCGAGCATCTCGAACATGGTGTGATGATAGGTATCCAGTCCCACCTCTTCCAAATCGTTGTGCTTACCGCTCACTCTCAAACATTTTTGTGAATCCGCGACCCGCTTATATTTTGCCGGAACATTTCCCAAGATAATATCTTTAAACTGGTTCATTCCCGCATTGGTAAACATCAACGTAGGGTCATCTTTAATCACCATCGGAGCCGAAGGCACGATCTGATGGCCTCGTTCTCTGAAAAAATCCTTAAAAGATTCACGAATCTCTTTTGCTGTCAGCATAACAATTTAATTATATTAAGTTCCACGGCTTTCTTTTTCGTTATCGAAATAGAAATCGCCAATACGGTATATTAATATTACCAAAAACAATTTGCAAAAATAGCCCAAATTATTATTTTTGTACCCATGTGCAGATAAAAAAATGCTTAGAAACATATTTTTTTACGGTCTATAAAAGCTTTTGCCAATAAGAATGAGCCGACAAATAATCAATGAGTAAAAAAATATTCTACATATACAATCCTAAAACACTGACATACGAACGGGTATATCCTTCACTTCGCCAGCGCATCATCGTTGTTTTACGCCATTTGTTCGTCGGTAGCATACTAAGTATAGGGGTCATCGTCGCATTTTATTTTTGGTTCGGTTCGCCCAAAGAAGAGCTTCTGAAAATGGAAAACGAGCAAATGCAGACACAATATAAAGTGCTTTCCAAACGAGTCGATGCAGCGCTGGAAGTTCTGAATGATTTACAACAACGAGACGACAACATGTATCGGGTCATTCTGCAAGCCGAGCCTGTAAACGACGAAATCAGGAATAACGGAATATACAACCCTAGCCGGTACGAGAATCTGTTGCAAATGAGCGATGCAGAGCTGGTTGTTTCTACCAGTCAAAAAGTAGACAACCTTGCGAGGCAAGTATATGTACAATGCAATTCCATGAACGAACTCGTCAAACTGGCACAAGGCCAAGAGGAGCGCATAAAACACATTCCGGCCATACAACCCGTTTCTAACAAAGATTTGAAACGAACAGCATCGGGATATGGTTATCGAATAGATCCGATCTACAAGACCACAAAATTCCATCAGGGAATGGACTTTTCTGCCAATGTGGGAACCCCTGTTTACGTAACCGGGAACGGCCGTGTCGTTGAAACCGGCTGGCAACAAGGATTTGGGAACACGGTAGTCATCGATCACGGATATGATTATAAAACCCGATATGCTCACCTCAGTAAAATATTAGTCCGTAAAGGACAAGAAGTCATACGAGGAGAAGAAATAGCCGAAGTAGGCAATACGGGGAAATCCACAGGGCCGCATTTACATTACGAAGTTCTATACAAAGGGAAAGCCCAGAATCCTATCAATTACTATTTCTTCGACCTTTCACCCGAAGATTACGACCGCATGACTCAACTTGCCGAAAATCAAGGGCGTGTAATGGATTAAAAACAAATCGTATGAAAGAACCTGTAACAAATAAACAAAAACTATATTACACGATCGGTGAGGTATCGGACATGTTCAATGTAAACCAATCCTTACTCCGATATTGGGAAACAGAGTTTAAAACAATCAATCCTAAACGATCCCCCAAAGGGACTCGTTATTATTCCCAAAAAGATATCGAAGAAATAAAGCTCATTCACTATTTGCTGAAAGAAAGAAAGCTGAAAATAGAAGGAGCGAAACAAGTATTGAAACACAAAAGAGAAAGTACCGTTCGGTCCCAACAAGTAGTGGAACGACTGAAATCACTGCGTTCCGAACTAATTGCCATTATGGAAGAACTGGAATAGCTTGGCTATTAAGAAGGAAGATATTGACAATTTCAAGAAAGTTTCTTACACTTCTTAAACAAATATGGTACACTATTCGCACCGAGGATAAGTCCCAGAATAGCCCCGCAACTATTGGCGAGAAAATCATACCAGTCCGCGCTTCGCCCCATAGACATAGCACCCTGCAACAACTCCATCAAGCCACCCCACACAATAGCCCCGCACACGAGCAAAATCAACTTGGGAGCGGTAAACTTCGATACCCGATATATATCGAAACAGCCTATCCAAACAAGCCCCAAATACATACAACCGTGCACCAGCTTATCGGCTCCTTCGAATAAATAAAACTCCTGACTATGTACCGGATTCTTAGCCAGAGACAAATATGTAATTACAGCCAATACTATAATCGTAGGGACAAACGCCAAAAATCTAAAAGGCCTCATATCTATTCACGTAATCTTTACAACAAACAAAAAGGTAGAATTATCTCCTTTTTACAGAAATACTTGCTTTTGCAATCCTTTGACAAAGATAAAGTAAGCTAAGAATAAAAACAAATCACGCGATTTCTGCCAAGAATCAATCTACCTGTACCTCCTGTCACAAAGGCCGCATTTTCATTTACGACAAAACCAAATCCATTTGTATTTGGTTATATAATCTATCATTCATTTTTTACAAAAAGAATTACACTTTTATAGAAAAAGGACTCTATTCCCTTTTTATTAAGCTATTATATGAACAAATAAATTTAAATTTTATACTTTTGTAATTATATCTTGAACTAAAAATGGGAGAACGGGCAAAATTCGCGACCAAGTTAGGAGTAATAGCCACCACGGTAGGATCGGCGGTAGGATTAGGAAATATTTGGAGATTCCCTTATGAAGCCGGAATGAGCGGAGGGGGAGCATTCTTAATGATTTACATTCTATGTGTTCTTATATTAGGTGTTCCGGTTATGTGCGCCGAATTCATTATCGGAAGAAAATCCAAATCCGACACGGTAGACGCATTCAAAAAATTAATCCCCGGCAGTCGATGGTACTACATCGGATATATAGGAATATTGGCCTCGATTCTTATTTTAGGATATTATATGGTCATATCGGGTTGGACGCTCGAATATCTTTTTCAAGCAGCCTGTAACAATCTGACCGGAAAAACGGCAGCAGAATTCAAAGCTGAACAAAACGCATTTATCCAGAACGATTTTCGGCCGTTACTATGGATATACATTTTTCTCTTTATCAACTATATCATCATATCTAAGGGTGTACAGAAAGGAATCGAAAAAATGTCCAACATATTGATGCCTATATTGTTCATTATTCTCATCGTTTTTTGCATACGGTCGTTAACACTACCCGAAGCCAACGAAGGTCTGAAATTTTTCCTACACCCCGATTTTTCGAAAATCACACCCCAAGTCATCGTACGGGCAATGGGGCAAGCATTCTTCTCTTTAAGTTTAGGTATGGGTATCCTCATCACCTATTCCTCCTACTTCAATAATAAAACTCATCTGATAAAAACAGCCAGCACGGTAGCGATACTCGACACAACCGTTGCCATTCTGGCCGGAGTAATTATATTCCCGGCTGTTTTCTCTTATGGTGTGGATCCTGTCGCCGGTCCCGACCTTGTATTTGTCACCCTCCCCAATGTATTCAATCAAATGCCGGTATCTGCGTTATGGTCTGCATTGTTTTTCTTACTCCTCACTGTGGCAGCTCTTACTTCCACCGTTTCTCTTTTCGAAGTTGCAGTTGCATTTTTTATCAACCACATGCATCTGTCAAGGAAAAAGGCAACCCGGACAATGATGATCATTGTTGCCATATTAAGCACTGTCTGCTCTCTTTCTATCGGTTCATGGAGCCATATACGCATTTTTGGGAAAACCATATTCGATGCCTGCGATTACTTCTCAGCTATCATCTTGCTGCCAGTAGGCGGACTGTTGATAAGTATTTTCATCGGGTGGATACTAAAACGAAATATCTCCCGGGAGGAATTGACTAACCGAAATAAATTGCACGAGCCACTATTCAACGCAATCTTTTTCTGTATCAAATACATAGCTCCAATCATCATCATTTTAATCTTTTTATCGGGATTTGGTATTATCTGATGGCACTTAAAAACGATTCTTTTTTCTCATTATCGAAAAGCGAACGCAGAGCGACTCTGTTATTGATTATCATTCTGTTAATCCTCACAGGAGCTCGCATTGCGCAATACTACTATCATTCACGAGAAAAGGTTGAAGTTACAACGGAATACGAATCATTTCAATCCGAGCTGGAAGAATTCAATCGTTCTTTGAATCATCAAAACGAAAAAGCAAAAAATGCCGAACGGCAATCATCTAAAAGTTCCCGTCCTCCTAAAAGTTTAAAACCGGTTCCCCGGGAAGAATAGTACCAAAGAAGTTTTTTTAAATCCATACCTTACTATTCAACAAAAAGAATTATCTTCGCTTAACATAACAGCAGGCCGGTATGCAATGCCTGTATCGGCAGGTCTTGTTATATGATTTCAAAACGTACAGCACTATGTTCCAGTGGATACAAAAAGAACCGTTGTCTTTGAATCTTGGTGGAGAATTGGTTTCTCTATCGAAACCATTAATCATGGGAATACTCAATATCACCCCCGACTCTTTTTACCCCGGAAGCCGTACTACGGAAGAAGAACAAATCGCCGAGCGACTGCATAAAATGGTGAATGAAGGCGCCGATATCATAGACATAGGAGCCTACTCCTCGCGATCTAATGCCGACGACATCTCACCCGACGAAGAGATGAAACGACTTTCGAAGGGACTCGATATTATCCGCAAACTATATCCCGATGCACGAGTTTCGGTCGATACATTTCGTGCCGATATAGCCGCCCGCTGTGTCCGGGAATACGGAGTACAGATGATCAACGACATATCGGGGGGAGAACTCGATTCTCAAATGTTCGAAACCATAGCCGAGTTGAAAGTCGCCTATATTTTGATGCACATGAAAGGGACGCCCCAAACCATGATGCAACAAATCCGATACGAGCATATCATTCCCGAAATGCTTTACTATTTCTCAGAACGTATCGCCCGACTCGAAAGCCTCGGTGTCAACGATATCATCATCGATCCGGGATTCGGATTCAGCAAATCGGTCGACGACAACTACTTGCTCATGAACCGACTCGACGAATTTACCCGTATAGGCTATCCCTTATTGGTGGGAATATCTCGTAAATCAATGATATATAAATACTTTGGATACACTCCCGAAGAAAGTCTAAACGGAACTACAATCTTAAACACACTGGCTTTATTAGGAGGAGCCGACATTTTGAGAGTGCATGACGTAAAAGAAGCTGTGGAAGCGGTAAAAATAGTTTCAAAAACCATACAATCCGTAAAATAAAATGTTCTCATTCGGCATAAAAGATATTATCGACATACTCATCGTAGCCCTGCTTCTGTACACTCTTTACAAAATGATGAAAGAGTCGGGAACAATAAGCATATTCACCGGTGTATTAGCATTCGTGGGAGTATGGATCGTTGTAACGCAAATTCTCGACATGCGTCTCATCGGGTCTATCATGGACAAATTTATGAGTGTAGGTCTCCTTATACTCGTTATTTTGTTTCAAGACGAAATCAAGCGCTTTCTCGTACAACTCGGGTCGCACAAACGATGGAGATTCTTTTTCAATTTCTTCCTTAAACACAAAGATACCGGAGAAAAGCCCTATATCATGCCTATCGTACATGCCTGTATGAATATGTCTAAGACAAAAACCGGAGCCCTGATAGTCATCGAGCAAGGAGTTTCACTCGATAATTACAAAAATACCGGCGACACGATCAACGCAAATGTAAATGCAAGGCTCATCGAGAATATATTTTTCAAAAATAGTCCTTTACACGACGGAGCCATGATTATCGCCGATGATCGAATAGCCTCGGCAGCTTGCATATTACCGGTCTCACACAATACGAGAATACCCAAATCGATGGGGCTAAGACATCGATCGGCATTAGGTATAACCGAAGTAACCGATGCCCTTGCTATCGTGGTATCGGAAGAAACGGGAAATATCTCTTTGGCTCACAATGGAAAAATAACGACCAAAATCTCAGGTAAGGACCTCGAACGTATGCTGGCACAAGAATCTATTGATTGACTCAAAACGTCTGAATCGAAACAAAATCGCTCCACGGAAATCGTTCGGAATAAATCACGCGAGAACAGCTCGGGACATGAAGAACCACTTCCGAAAGAATAGACGGATTAAAACCATCGGCCACCGCAGGGGGTATCGGAGCCTCGATATAAATATCTTTCAGCCGGAGACAGCCTGTAAAAAGATGATCGCCGATACATGTCACCTTTTTACCGAAAACCACAGTCATAAGAGTCTTGATTTTACCGAAAGAAAAATTTTCAAATTTCAAATCCCTCCCCACATAAAGTTTTTCCAAAGGACAATTATAAAACAAATTATCTCCCACCTGCAAAGGTTTATTCCCATCGACAAATATCGCCTCTTTCAAAGAAATACAACTTCTGAATGCGTACACTCCTATCGTGTTCACATCACACCCTATCGACACCACCCTCAAAGACTCACATCTATAAAAAGCCAATTCACCTATATCCCGAACTTTATCCGGTATAACAACCGACGACAAATTATAACAACACCCGAATGCTCCTTCTCCGATAGACAATAGATTATCGGGTATTATCACTCTTGTCAATCGGGCACATTTATAAAAAGTATAATCTCCTATCTTATTATCCGAGGCACTATAATTTCCATAATAGGTATTTCCCCCATTTACAATATTTACCCCCGACAAATCCAAAACGGACAAACAACCTCCTGTCTCCTTTCCGTTTGCATCACACCCGCTCATCTCGCGAATGTATCTTAGGTCTGTGCCATTTAATTCCCCTATCAGTGTAAGCTCTACGATTCTGTATTTCAAATGAGACGCTATCAACGACGGTAGTGTACCAGCTTCATTCACACGAATAACCATACTCTTGTTACTGGGCCTTAATCTTCTGGTCAACGCCCTTAACGACCACATAACACATTTCAAATTTTTCATAAATGCAATAAACTCTATAAAAGAACAATTCCCCCAACAATTAAAAATATAAGAAATCGTTTGTCCACCCAATAGAATACAAACTCAGTATGACAACAACATTATACGCAACCCAAACGTAAATTCGACTCCGTCAAAAAAAACTTTATTCCCTCTTTATAAATAAAACTAAATACTTCAACACAACACGATCGCTATACTTCAAAGTAATTTTTGTATAGCGTCACAAATATTGGAAATGGTGAGTGCAGAGACAAACGAAAATCTTATCTCCAACTTGACTATGCCGAACCATATCCTATATTCGTATCTGCAAATATAATAAAATCTGTTATAACAGATAGGAATCCTATTTGTAATACACAATTTTATATATATTATATAGATTCAGTCGATAATTGATGGTGATTTCCCTTGTATATCCTAACCCCTTCTCTCCTATATCGCTAACGCAGCACAGGAGAGAAGGGGTGTAATGTGGCAGAAGATAGCTGTCCCCACTTTTCTACTGCCCCATTATATATCGCATTTCTTGAACTCATTAAAACAGTTGAGGCGTAGAAAATATTCTACGCCTCAATACCCTATTATATTGTAACTATTTTATCGATTAGCCCGCTTACGCTCCGTCTCATCTAAGATAATTTTACGTAAACGCAAATGATGAGGAGTCACCTCCACATATTCGTCTTCTTTTATATATTCGAGAGCTTCTTCCAAACTGAATATAACCGGTGGAACGATACGAGCCTTATCGTCTGCACCAGAAGCTCGCATATTCGTCAGTTTCTTCGACTTGGTAACATTCACCACTATATCGTTATCCTTAGCGTTTTCCCCAACAACCTGTCCGGCATAAACCTCTTCCTGAGGGAAAATAAAGAACCGGCCTCTATCTTGCAACTTATCGATAGCATAGGCATAGGCCGTACCTGCTTCCATCGCAATTAACGAGCCGTTTGTACGGCGGTCTATATCGCCTTTCCAGGGCTGATATTCCAAAAAGCGGTGAGCCATAATAGCTTCTCCGGCCGAAGCGGTCAGCACGTTGGTTCGCAATCCGATAATACCACGCGAAGGAATATGGAACTCGATGTGTATGCGATCGTTCTGTGTAGTCATCGATACCATCTCACCTTTCCGGCGCGTAACCATATCGATAATCTTGCTGGCATATTCCTCTGGAAGATTGATTGTCAACAACTCCACCGGCTCACATTTCTGCCCGTCAATTTCCTTAATAATTACCTGGGGCTGTCCTACTTGCAACTCATATCCTTCACGTCGCATAGTTTCTATCAAGACCGACAAATGTAACACTCCACGTCCATAAACAGTCCACGCATCATCGGTATCGCCCCGCTCCACACGCAAAGCCAGATTTTTATCCAACTCTCTTGTCAAACGATCGGCTATGTGCCTCGAAGTCACATATTTTCCATCTTTACCGAAAAAAGGAGAATCATTAATTGTAAACAACATAGACATGGTAGGCTCATCGATAGCGATTCTCGGTAAGGCCTCCGGTTCGACGACATCGGCTATGGTATCGCCAATTTCGAAATTCTCGATACCGATGAGAGCACAAATATCCCCCGAACCTACCGACTGAACTTTGGCACGTCCCATACCCTCGAAAACATCGAGCTCTTTAATCCGCTGTTTAACGACCGAGCCGTCTTTCTTACACAAGGCCACGTCCATACCCTCTTTCAGCTCACCGCGATGAACACGGCCGACAGCAATACGTCCCACATAAGGAGAATAATCGAGCGAAGTAATCAACATCTGGGGTGTACCTTCGAGATACTGCGGTTCGGGTATATACTCGATAATCGCATCGAGCAAAGCGGTTATATTGTCGGTCGGTTTCCTCCAATCTGTCGAAAACCAACCCTGTTTGGCCGAACCGTATATCGTAGGGAAATCAAGTTGTTCTTCGGTTGCATCGAGACTAAACATAAGGTCGAGAACCATCTCTTGAACTTCGTCCGGGCGGCAATTGGGCTTATCCACTTTATTGATGACCACAACCGGTTTCAATCCCATTTCAATAGCCTTCTGCAAAACGAAACGAGTTTGAGGCATGGGGCCCTCGAAGGCATCGACTAACAGCAAACAGCCGTCGGCCATGTTGAGTACACGCTCTACCTCCCCACCGAAATCGGCGTGCCCCGGAGTATCGATAACATTGATCTTGTAATCCTTATAACGGATAGAAACATTCTTCGAAAGAATCGTAATTCCTCGCTCCCTTTCCAAATCGTTATTATCCAATATCAACTCCCCGGAATTCTGGTTCTCGCGAAAGAGATGCCCGGCCAATAACATTTTGTCCACCAACGTAGTTTTACCGTGGTCGACGTGAGCGATAATCGCAATGTTTCTGATTTTTTGCATATAACCTATTTTAACCGCGCAAAGTTACTACATTTTTTTAAAATGGTATATCACTTTCCTTCATTTAGTATTTAGAAGACTTTGCGAGTGCACGGACATGCTATAACAACGATGACTTTCTATCTTTGATTTTTAAATAAACATATCTCAAACCCGGTAACAACGGTTTCACAACAATACTCACCATTAAAAACAGCCGGGGATATCTCCCGATAAATGAAACCAACTTGTCTTTACAAGGTAACATCGGTTTATAGGTTACTAATAATTCTTTTCTATCTTTATATGACAAACGCCACCAATAACGGAGAATATTTGTTCTATACATGAATAAATGATGACCAGCTATTATTTGGGAAGTTTCTGAATCTATCCATGCTTCTTCTATCGCAAGGCTCTTAATGCGATTACTTATCTTAAACAGATCTGTTATTTTATTTTTATCGCTCTCAATTCTTGATGTCTGATATCTGCTCACTGTGTGATTATACAATAAAATTGGCACATATTTTATACGAAGAGCCAAACGTACGCTATTAATAACATAGTCTGTATCCTCAAATCGTACCTTTTCAGTAAACGATAAATGATTTATAATCAAGAAATCTCGACGATACACAAATAGCCATGGAGTCCATGGGATCTCATTCTTTTTTAAAAAGGAACGACCAGTCATTTCTTCCCGACTATTGTTCAAATAGAAATAAGTCCTCCTTTTACCATCTTCGACTAAAACTTCATCACACATCAAAATATCAACACCTTCGGTAGATTGAATTTCGGAAAAGACTTTTTTCAATGCTCCCGATTCAAATACATCATCTTGGTCTAAATATAAAATATACTTCCCCTTGGCAACTTTTACACCCGTATTGCGAGCGCCACCCTGCCGTCGGTTTGTTTCATGATTAATCAATCGTAAATTTTGATGAAATTTCCTATATTCCGAAATAACCTGTTCCGTATTATCTGTTGAACAATCATTGACACAAATCACTTCAAAATCATCGTCCCCCAGTCCCTGCCGATAAATGCTGTCCAAACAATTTTTTATATACTGCTCCCCATTATAAACCGGAATAATAATAGAAAAAAACACACCCATAACAAATCATTTTTAGTATGGGCAAAAGAACAAAACAGGATTAAATATTTTTAAAATAATATATCGCTGTGATCGCTACGAATTTGTAGACTTTTTAGCTACACCTTTATCGAAAGACTGGGTATATTCCGAAAAAAAATCGTAACCTAAAATACAAGAGATACGATATAACATCGATGAATCGATACTCGATTTTTGAAAAATTTTATACACATTGGTTCTATCGCAATGTAAGGCGGCGGCAAACCAAGTAACTGTACGACCTTGTTCGCGCAACTTTTTTTCTATGAGAGAACCGATGTGTATCATCGTATCGACATCGTGCGACTCCCCAACACGAGCTAAACAAACACAAAAAAGGCGTGAGAATCACACTCCTGCCTATCTCGGTGTCAGGCTCTCGCATCGCCCTTCTATAGAGATAAGCAACGCTGAAAGCCCACGCCGATATGCATATACGGCATGCGATAAATCGGCACGCCCTACTATATAACATATCCCGTAGACGTTCGGTTGCCTTCATCTTTGTATAGAAGTTCAAATTTGCGAGATTCGACACTCCAAAGACAAACGCTTGTAAACGCCTTTCCTAATAAAAAACTCCACCCCTCCATCTGGTTTGAAAACAAACAAGACCTATCCCGAAACCGGGGTATTCAGCGTGAAGTTTTGCAAATATAGCGAAAGGTAAAAGAAAGACAAAATGAACAAATTCATTTTTCATTTCAAAGCGTATTCCATAAGTTAGAAATGAGAAAACAATCGTTTTCCCGCAACTATTTAATGAAAATAAAAAGACGAATATCTGCTAAAAAATCAGACTTCATCTTTACCTGACAAATCATATACTTCCGCTCAAAACGAGCAGTTGAAACTGTCTATATTCTAAGAAAGACATTTCGCTTATACAACTGTCGGAGTATAAAAAAGACTATGAGATAGTTGGCGAAACACAGCCATACCGAATAATAATCACCCAAATACCGCTCCAAGCCATAACTGACCGATGCCACTACGCACCGGAAATTAACAACCTCCCCCAACAGATAAGCCGTTATAGAATTCATACCATATATTTTCAGCCAGTTCAATCCCCAATCATGGCCTTTACAATCTATCCAATAATAAAACAAAGCCATCAATAAAAAACAATACCCGCCAGACAGCAATGTCATGCTACAAGTCCATATACGTTTGATAACCGGCATTTGAAAACTCCATGCCCAAGCCGCAACGATAAGGGCCACCCCTACCAAAAACAACCGGCGAGCCACCTTCTGCCGATGAAAAGCACCCTCTTTCATCATTCGACCCGCAAACACGCCCAACATAACGGTAACCCCAAAAGTGAGACTGCTCAATATCCAAGTGTAATGATAGTCCGATGAGAAGCTCCATGTCCCGTCTGCATTCCAATAAACACCGTCACGGAATCGGCCCAAGACAAAACGATCCACCCTCTCGGCAAAATTCCCTTCCGGTGTGAAATCTCCAAAAAATGTCATAGGGAACCAATAGGCCAACAACAACAGAAACGTCATACCCATCTGCCCTTTTAAAGAAAAGTTCAATTGAATGAGCGCAGCGATCAAATATCCGGCAGCGATAGCCTGCAACGTATTTGAATACAAGCGAATATATTTAAGATCGAGACCCAGCAAATTACCCTGAACAACCATGCCCAACAAGAAAAGTATGGCAAAACGTCTCAATACCTTTTTATAAATGAACCACCGGCTTTCCACCCTCTCATACTTCGAAAAAGAAAACGGCATCGAAACACCCGTCATAAAAAGGAACAGCGGCATCACCAAATCCCAAAAACGAAATCCCTCCCACACCTCATGGTCGAATTGATACAAAACGGCATTCATCACAGAGCTATCCACACATGCTCCCAATGAGACCAATACAGGCTGTAAAAACACCAGTAAAAACAAGTCGAATCCTCGCAGAATATCCAATGAAGCCAAACGCTGGCCGACTGGCTGTGTCGCATTTCCCAACATACAAGAATTAAGATTATTATAAAACAATAATACCGATATTTCTGTTTCCACCGCATGCTTCGATCGGATACAAAAAAACGATATTTACAAATATAAGGGAAAGTATGTGCAGAAGCAAACGGAAGTCTCATTCCCAACTTGATTACGCCCAACCCCATCTTATCCCCTGCAAAGATAGCGAATTGCCACATAAGAGACAACCTGTTTATAAACATGGCCTACAAATACCGCAAAAAAGAAAAAAGAGAATGAAACTATTTTTGAAAATCCGAAACAAATGCTTACCTTTGTGCGCTCAATAATTTATTAACAACAAAACTCAAAGAAATGTATTTAGATTCTGAGAAAAAGAAAGAGATCTTTGAGAAATACGGAAAGTCCAATACTGATACTGGCTCACCCGAAGCTCAGATTGCATTATTTTCCTACCGTATTGCTCATTTGACTGAACATTTGAAGTCAAATCATAAAGATCATAGCACTGAACGAGCTCTTAAAATGTTGGTTGGTAAACGTCGTCGTTTGCTCGACTACCTCATCAAAGTCGACATCAACCGCTACCGTGCCATCATTGCACAAAAAGAGTTGGGTATCAGAAAGTAATTTTTCGCTACACAGCAACAAAAAAGCGATTCGGAAAATACGAATCGCTTTTTTGTTACCTCACATCAACGGTAAACCCTATTCACGGCTCAGTCGATCATTTGTGGGGATATCGGCTCAATAGAAAATCAGAGGGGATTATCTTTTTATATCTCTAACTCCTCTCCTCAGAAACTACCGTTTCTTCGGTCTCTCTCCTACCCCGCTAACACAACACAGGGAAAAGGGTAAATAAATCCATCTCATTCGAAAAATAATGCGACAGAAGGCCATTAAAACTCCTCTTCTGTGTTTGGCAACGCTAAATATAGGGGAGGTGGCACGTAGTGACGAAGGAATAGATTTTTATCAAAAACTTACTCGGTTGCTTCCCTAACCATGCCCTAAGGAGATCGGAGTGTACTTGTTGACAAGAATGCTAAAATTCACGTCTATCCCTCGGATTTTCTACTGAATCCTATTTGTCATACCGCTTCATTTCATACCCCCTATAAGTATCATTGGTTCCATAAAGAATCAATGTAGTAGCATAGTCATCATCTTTACCATAAGCCCACAGATTAGCCCAACGATAAACTGGATTTTCCTCACCAAAATCCCACTCACAATAAGATTCATGATACCCTCCGTCATGTTCATTCGGAGAAAATCCAAATGAAAAATTGCAAAATCCGCTATTATCGAGTTTACATAGACAAGTATAATCCGTTATCCAATCCGGCTCTCTTTCCACTCCAAGAGTCTGATATTCAAGCATAACCGGTTGTGAAAAATGGAAATGAGCCGTACCATCGCCAAACTCTATCCATTCGAGAGAAGTAGGCATCGTTTCCTCTTTATTGACATAAGCCATCTCTCCGGCCGGATTCTCGACATACCCGGCTCTCACAACTTTCCACTTTCCTTTGAGAGCCACAGAATAATTACACTGAATAGGCTCATCATCTCCTGTTCCCATGATTTCATCGATTAACTTGCCACAAGAAACAAATGAACACACCATCGAGAAAAATAAAATCGAACTAATTAACTTTCTTAGAATTGCCATTTTTGTATATCTTAAAATCAAAACTACCCATACATTATTATGCGTAAACGGATATCATTATTGGTACAAAAATACAAAAATTCACAAAAATTATGTACTAAAATAATATATAAACGAAAAATTATATATTATAAATCTTTTATCCCATCAGACACAACAAAGCTGCGGTTTTAAAGAATATATTCTTTAAAACCGCAGCTATAAATCCCCTCCGTCTATATTCTTTCCAAAACTGTTTGGATAAGATCCGATACGGCTGTTTTATAGTTAGGATTAGCATGATGTGCTACCCTATTGGCAATGATACTGCACACAGTCATCGCCTTGTGCCCCATAAGTTTAGCCAAACCTGCCAATGCCGAGCTTTCCATTTCATAATTAGTCACGACCTGCGAACCGTATTTAAAAGCCTCTATTTTCTTGTTCAGTTCAGGGTCGGCCAAAGGAATTCTCAATTCCCTGCCTTGTGGCCCATAGAAACCATTGGCAGAAATCGTGACACCTCGCACCATATCTTCCCCGCCGATACGAGCGACCAATTCCGAATCGGCATCTACTACATAAGGAGCAGCCCATAAAGGATTCCACTTCACAAACTCACAAAAAGCTCTTTCAAAATCAAGGTCACAGACCCTATCCCGACCGGCATAAAAATTAAGCACACCATCGAAACCGATAGATTTCTCGGCTATTACAGGGGTCCCGATTGGTACATGAGGCTGTAATCCTCCCGAAGTACCTACCCTCACCAGAGTCAACTGTCGAAATTGAGGTTTCTCATATCGAGTGGAAAAATCGATATTCGCCAAAGCATCGAGTTCATTCACTACGATATCGATATTGTCGGTTCCGATACCATGCGACAAACACATCACCGGTTTCCCCTTGTAAGTACCACCAATCGTGTGAAACTCTCTGCTCGAAACTTCAAATTCACGTGTATCGAAAAACGATGCGACCAAATCGACTCGTCCCGGGTCTCCCACCAATATTATTTTATCCCGCAACTGTTCGGGCTGCAAATGCAAGTGAAATACACTACCGTCTGCATTGATAATAAACTCCGATTCTGGAAAATGTTTCATATATTTTTTCTTTTATACTAACACATCATTGCGTGATAGCAAACGAATATACAGATATAAATCTGTATATTCGAAATGGTTTATTCTAATTATATATAAAAAACATCTCTTTAAGATATAACACCCGTACTCTCTATCAAAAAAAGGTTCGATATATACAAATTCCCACTCAATCTTTCTTAGAAACGACTTTCTTTGAACTTTCAGCAGCCTTTGCCTCCTTCGCTTTTTTTGCTTCCGCTCGTTTAGAGTGTCGCTCAATCCGAGCCGATTTCAGCTCCTTTTGCAACATCTCTATTTCGGCCGACTGATTCCGAATCGTCGTCAATAAAGCATTCAACTCTTCGTTTTCTATCGATTCGGGATATTGCGCTTCCACCCGTACGATAAAATCGCTGAGCACATTCATGTAATTGGTAAATGCCTCATACGGACTATCGTAAGGGCTGTAATGGCTATGCACAGCTCCGTCGGACAAATACTTCGTACACATATAATAGAAGTGGTCGCTGGCTTGCAAATAATACCAGTCTTGTTTCAGACGACGGTCGTCACACAAGCGGACGCGCTCGGCAACTGAATAGAGCTTGCGGAACGCTTCGTTCTGCAACGTGTTTCCCAACCATGCACTGGTGTCCCGTGCTTCGTCGGCCCACGACATCGGATAAGGAACCGACAACATATCGACCGGTTTCAATTTACTGATCGCCTCGGTCGGCGTACAGAACCCGACACCCTCTTGTTCGGCAAAACGAGGAAGGGCTTTCATAAACTCGAAAATACCCGATTCGCGAGGTTGCAGTTCGCCCAATGTTTCGTAATTCATGAAAAGATTGACGATAGGTTCTTCTTCGGGATAATTCTTTACCCACGAAATAAACTTCTCTGCCGTTAAAGGATAATCGCTCCATTCGTAATTAGAGAAACGGAATGAAATATCATCGCTCATTTTGTAATTTTTCAACAACATTTTCAGCTTGGGAGCAGCAGCCGAACTATACAAATAATTCGGGCTCTTCCAACCCAAAATATGCTTCGCTCCCTCTGTAATAACGCCTTTGAATCCCATCGAAGCTATCATAGAGGCTATGTCGTCGGAAAATATCAACTCGGTATTTCTGAACACTTTGGGCTTCACGCCGAAAAGCTGCTCTATCTTCTCGTCGTGTTGTCTCACCTGCATCTTGAACTCCTCCGGATCGCACAACGATGCCAACGAGTGCGCATAAGTTTCGGACAAGAACTCCACACAATCGGTCTTGACCAATTCTTTCATGCTGTCGATAAATTCAGGCACACAAACTTCGAGTTGCTCTAAGGCCACCCCCGATATGGAAAAAGCCACCTTGAACTTACCATTGGCATTTTTAATCATTTCAAGTAATGTCGCATTCGCCGGGAGGTAAGAACGCTGAGCTATGCGAGTGATAATATCGTCATTGGCAAAATCATCATAGTAATAGTGATCGTTACCTATATCGAAGAAACGGTATCGTTTCAATCGAAACGGTTGATGAATTTGAAAATAGAAACAAATAGTTTTCATATAAGGTCGAGTTTTTTCATTAGTTATTATTGTGCATTACCTTGTGGTAAATATCGATTACTTTCTGTCCGGCATATTTCCATTTGATTTCGTTCACCTCCCGCTCTCCTTCTTCGCGCAGTTGCTTATAGATAGCAGGATAAGTGATTATAGAATAAATGGCATCGGCCATAGCATCGATATCCCAATAGTCGGTCTTAATGACATTAGTCAAAATCTCGGCACACCCCGACTGCTTCGAAATAATCGAAGGCACACCCACTTGCATGGCTTCGAGCGGAGAAATACCGAATGGTTCCGAAACCGAAGGCATCACATACACATCGCTGGCCTTCAACATTTCATAAACCTGCTTTCCTCTCAAAAATCCGGTAAAATGGAAACGGTCGGATATATTACGCTGAGCCGACAGTAGAATCATCTTATTCATCATGTCTCCGCTCCCGGCCATGACGAACCTCACTCCATTGGTCTTCTTCAACACCCGCGCCGCAGCCTCCACAAAATACTCAGGGCCTTTTTGCATGGTAATGCGTCCCAAGAAAGTAACCACCTTTTCCTTCGGACTGTGAGGGACTTCTATCGATTTAATCTCGTCGCTCAAAGGCTCTACGGCATTGTGCACGGTCGTCACCTTCGCCGGATCGATATGATACTTTTCGATAACCGTCTGACGAGTCAGATTACTTACCGTAATAATATGGTCGGCATGCAACATACCGTCCCGTTCGATATTATACACCGTAGGATTTACATTACCCCGGCTTCGGTCGAAATCGGTCGCATGCACGTGAATAACCAGCGGTTTACCGCTCACCTGCTTGGCATGAATACCGGCCGGATAGGTGAGCCAATCATGGGAATGAATGACATCGAACTGAACCGTACGGGCAATCACCCCGGCTACAATCGAGTAATTATTTATCTCCTCCATCAGATTATCGGGGTAACGTCCCGAAAATTCGATACACCCCAGATCATTGGTTTTCAGATAATTAAAATCTGCATAAATATGGCTGCGAAGATCGAAATATTCTTGGGGATCCATACAATAGCCATAACGCTGCTGTACATAATCCCAACTTACGTCTCTCCATGCGACAGGTGTATTCGCAGCTCCGATAATATGGGCAAAAGTTTTATCCTCGTCTCCGTATGGTTTAGGTATGACAAACGTGATGTCTATATCGCCACACTCTGCCATGCCTTTGGTCAACCCATAACTGGCCGTACCCAAACCACCCAAGATATGAGGAGGAAACTCCCAACCGAACATAAGCGCTTTCATAGATAGGAATCAGGCTTTACATGTTATACTTTTTCAATAAATTCAATACTCTCAATATTTCACCGACATTGGCGGCATAGCTGATAGCTCCCCGGCCTGCGAAAGGTGGATTCCCGTCGAACAGCTCGGAGATAGAGCCAATGCAAGTCTGAGACATTTCATCTTCAAACCCTATCAGCATACGTTCCAAAAACGATACCCCGCTAATACCGAATATCTTCAAATAGGCATCGGCATACGCTCCCATCAACCACGGGCGGGCAGGCCCTTGATGATAAGCATATTCGCGTTCGGTCTGCGACCCTACATAAGTAGGATTGTAGCCATAGCTCTTAGGACTCAAAGTGCGGATACCTTTGGGTGTCAGCAATTCCCGTGTAACCACTTCCAATGCACGTTTCCTCTGCCGTTTGTCCAACGGAGAATAGTCGAGCGACAGAGCTATCAACATATTGGGACGTACGCTCCAATCGGACATCGCACCGTCCACATAGTCTACCAGATAACCATAATCGTTCAAGAAAGTATGTACGAACGACTCTGCCGTCTTATCGGCGATAGCGTTCCACTGCTCGACTTTCGATGCCATCTCTTTGTCTTCGGCAAAGAGTGCGGCGGCAAACTTCAATCCGTTATACCATAGTCCGTTAAATTCGACCAAATAGCCGCTTCTCGGATTCACAGGACGTCCGTCGACAACCGCGTTCATCCACGAAATTACCCGTTCCTTTCCATTGGAATAAAGCAATCCGTTATCGTGCAAGAACAGGTTGGGATGCCCACCTTTCACGATATAATCCAAAATATCGCAAACAAACTTCCCATATTTCTGTCGGCAAATCTCCATACCTTTCTCTTTGGCATAATGATACACAGTCCATAACGCCCACAAAGGAATATCCGGCAAATCTATTTCTCCGATATTTTCATCGAGCTCTCCGCTCGACATAAAGTGACGTAACGCTTTTTCCGACGAATGCATCACATCTTCAAAAGTCTTGTCGTCTCCGACAGCCAACGTACATCCAGGCAAAGCGATGAACTGGTCGCGAGCCCTTACCCCGAACCACGGATAACCGGCTAATAAATAGTGACCTCTTTTTGTTTTGAAATAAAACTGCTGAGCCGAATTTTTCAAGCAATTGAAGAAGCTGGACCGACACATGTGACGATTGGCGAGTTCTTCATTGTAAGTACGGGCGAACGAACGCGGTTTCGCTTCTATCGTACCGGCCGAGAAAATAATACTCTCGCCCTTTTTTATCGGGAGCTCGAAATACCCCGGCACATATAAATCTTCCTGATAAGGATAGCCGCGTTCTTGATCCTTGATATACTCTATACCTTTATACCAATGGGGATCGAATATAAACTGAGGAGCCTTATTAAATTGCATATACAACCGGGGATACCCCTGATACAGACAGCAACTTATTCCATTCGCCACCTCCTCGTAACGTTGGTCGAGTACGTAATTCTCGACACACAGCTCGTTGGCCTTACGAAACGCCAGAAACGGACGGAACTGTAACACCGTAGGGGAATGAGCATCGACAAGAGTATATTTGATCAATATACGGTTTTCATGCGAAATAAACACTTTCTCTTTGGTCATAATTACCCCGCCCACGCGATACATCGTTTGCGGGACAGATTCGCAATTAAACTCCCGAATGTATTTGTGTCCGTTAGGACTGAAACAATCGCCTCGATATTTATGCAACCCCAAGTTAAAGGCCGCTCCATGCTGTATCACGGTTTCGTCCAAAGACGACAGCATCACGTGATTATCCTTGTCCAACTCGGGTATCGGGATAACCAACAACCCATGCTGTTTTCGAGTATTGCAATCAACGATTGTCGTACAATGATAGGCCCCCGACTTATTAGTCCGCAACATCTCTTTCGGCAAAGACCATTCGAGATTTATCATCAGATTCTTGTCAAATTTCAGATAACTCATATCTCTACAATCAAATTTCTCTTATTCCTTTCTAAAAATTCCCGAACGAACTTATAATCGTAAATGTTCACAAACTACAAGTTTTCAAAGAATTTGAAATAAGCTATTAATATTGTTACGAATTTAACATAACAGAAAATAAAATGCAAACATTTTGACAGTGAAAATGGTATGTTCTTAAACATATAGTTACAATCGACAATATATCAACACCTTATAACCGTTCTAAAACAAAAAAGGTTCCGATTTTCATCGGAACCTTTTTCATAACGACTAATTATTTATAGTTTTACCAAACGTACGACTTTATCTCCCGTCCTCACCAAATAAACACCGGCTACCAGTCTCGACATATCCACGACTGTAATTTCTTCTGTCGGATCGATAATCGAAACGATATGCCCGGCAAGGTTACAAATATAAATCGGACTCTCGGCTCCACACACGAAAAGCTCTCCCGATACAGTCGTCGGATATATCCGCACGCCCGACACCACAGATTCCACACCGGTATAACCGGGATCCTGATCGGAAAATACCGGATACCCGTCATTCTCGGCATCCTCGACTTTCCAATATAGAGTCTGCCGGCCTGTTTCCGAGGAATTGTTCGTCTTGGACCAATCGTTCAATCTTACGGCAAAAGCCGTCGATTTCATATAATCGACCGTCAACGCCGTTCCGGCATAAGAGCCTTCCCCTTCCACACAATTCGTCAGATAATAACAATCCTCCGAATCGGCCGATAAAATCGGTACGACCGGATACGATTTTCCGGGGACACCCGATACGGTTCCTATATTATAACAATTTGCCACACGAATATCGGCATTATCGGTATAAGATAATATTCCTCCGGCAAAACCGGCTCCCGACAGCCGCACTCCTGCCACATTATAACAGTTCGCAATAAACGCCGTCGAACTCCCGTAGTTATACCCGACAATCCCACCTGCACAAGAATCATATTCCGGCAAAGCCTCTACCACGACAACTGCATGATTGCTGCTGTTTATAATCGTGGACTCTTGATTAACTCCCGCAATACCGCCGGCATAAACAAGGCAAGAGGCATAATTATCGGAAGGTTGAACCGTACCGGTTACAACACCGAGATTCTCACAACGATCGATCGAAGAAGTCGAAACATATCCGGCTATCCCACCTACATATCCGGCGGGGCCCTCAAACGAAACAGAAGCCCGATTTTCGCATGAAACAATTTCCGACTCCTGAGCATAAGCCACAACACCGCCGCCATAATAGGAAGTCCGTATTTCACAATCTTTCGCTAAAACCACACGGGTGACCCGTGCCTGATAAATAGCTCCGAAAAGTCCGGAATAAGCCTCACCGGTCGATATCACTTCCGAACGAAGGTTATGTATTTCGTAGCCACCCCCGTCAAAGACACCCTTAAAAATTTGCTGTAAATTCGCTTTTCCTATCGGTTCCCATTTAAACCCGTCCAAATCGATATTCCCGGTCAAAGTGACTGTTTTACCCTCGAAAGTCCGGCCGTTCTTCACCAAGTAAGCCACACCCGCCAGTTGTGCCGGGGAGGAAATGGAGAACGAATCCTCGGCCTCGTCATACCACGAAATATCGTAATTTCCGGCCGAAGTCCACCAACCGCCGGCCTCTACGGCCTCACCGAATACGGGGAAACCATCGTTCTCTTCCGATCGAACCGTCCAAGAAAGCAGGTCGGGCAGGTCGGGATCACTCTCGACAAGAGAGGCTGCATGGGAGGTCAGTAATTCGGCAAACGCAAAGGATTTCATTTCATCGGCCGTCATCGCCGTACCCTTGACATTCATTCCGGTCGTATCTTCCACACAAGCGATATCGTAATAACCATTTTCAACACTCGCACCGTAAGAAGCGGCAATCGGGAAAGCCGTTGCAACCGGCTCCGACTCAGGAATAATCGATCGTCCCGTCGCCGTAAGTCGACCGGTATTATACACATTATTCAACTGCGCAAACGAGGGGGTTATTCCCCCGACCTCCACACTCGGTCCCGTGCCCGATATATTCCCGGTATTATACCCGTTCACTACCTTCGCATTAGCTGCCACCAGCCCCGAGACACACACAATGCCCCAAGTCGAAAATCCGACAACATCATTCGCATTGGAGCAATTATAAACCGGATTATATGAGTTGTCAAATCCCAAAATACCGGCGGCGAATATATTACCGAAAAGGCTTCTGACCTCTATATAGGCCCGATTATGACAATTCGCAATATAATTACCACCCAACACACCACATATACTTCCCACATTAAGGTATTGCGAACCGGTAGCGGTAACCCGCACTGCGCAATCTTCCGCCAAAGTCACATTTTCGATCACTCCGGAAGAATAGCCGAAGAAACCGACAAGACACGTAGTACTCCCTTGCGCATACGAATACGCCTTCATACTTATATTCAGATTACGTATCACGTGCCCCCCACCGTCGAACGTTCCGCCAAAAATTGCCACAGACTGTGCATTTCGGGAATTACGTCCAATGGGAACCCATAAATGTTCCGCCAAATCGATATCATTCGCTAGTATAACGGTTTTTCCCCAGAATTGGTGACACGTATTCACCAAATAGGCCAATCCCGCCAACTGCTCCGGAGTAGAAATAGTGAACTCGGTACGAGATTCGTCATACCACGAGACATCGTAGTTTCCTTCCGAAGTCCACCAATTGGACTGCACATAATCCTCCTCTATCAATGCAGGTCCGTTTTCTCCCGGTCTCCACATCTTCAAAGAAGATACGAAAGGATCGCTCAAAACGATACCCGACGCAGCTGAATTCATCGTACGCACCTGCGCATCGGAAAGCAATTCGTCCGAAGGTAACGCAGTTCCTATATCATTGTAACCGTCTCCGGCACAACCGTCCCCATAAAAACATTTCTCCAAAAAGGTATTGTAGGACGTCCCGACAATACCGCCCGTCATTATCTGCGCTTCGTTCTTAACAGCCGTGAACGGTGGTATATAGCCTTCTAACCAACCGGCTACTACCTGATCATTTTCAACCGCAGCAATCATCAAATAAGAGGCGGGAGAAACAGAAAAAGTGATGGTGTTATTGTCATCGGACAAGCTACCGACAACCTCCCCGGAGGCAAAAATTCCGTCATCGGTATATCTAACCAACATCATGGTATAGGCTCCATACGATCCCAGTTGTTGTTCCCCTATGGAAATATGCAAACAACCATCATCTTCTATAAAACCTGTTAATGTATAAACAATACCATACCTCGAAGAACTCCAACCGATAGTCAATCTTTCGGGAGACGAATCATCAGCTTCGATGGTCACCTCGAAACTTTGAGTTCCCTCTCCCTCAAAAGGGGAACCGGCAGTCACCGTATAGCTTCCCACCCAAGCATTCGCAGCTTCGAGTTTCGACACACGGCCGTTAAAGATAGATGCCAATACCGAAGAGTTATCGGCATTCCCGACCAAACCGCCTGCGGTATATCCCTGCACCGCAGCATCGGAACGACAGTTCATAATCGCGCTTTCATTCATACTCCCGGCTATGGAACCGGCCACAGAGCCGACCACCACGCAAGACGAGGAGAGCATGACATTACGAATATCGGTAGAAGCAACCGCCCCGAACAATCCCGAAAACTTCTCCATATCCGTATGCAAACCGGAGATCGTATGGCCGCCACCATCGAACAGACCTTTAAACTCAACTCCTCTTGTACCTATCGGAATCCATTTGTAATTCGACAAATCGATATCTGCGGACAAACGTACCGTACAATATTGGAAATTCTTACCTGCACGGACCAAATAGGACAACCCGGCTAACTGTGCCGGAGAGGAAAGAGAAAATTCGTCTTTCGTCTCGTCATACCAAGAAATATCGTAATTTCCATCAGCGAGCCAAGAGTCGGCAGAAACGGCATTCCGAAACGCCGACGAATTCGCGGTAACCGAAGAAACGGCTGACCGCGATAATATCCGGCCGATGTTTTTCGTATCACCCGGCCGAACAGTCCCTTCCATTCGGGTAGTCCCCTCGTTCAATACCCCCAATCGCATCTGTGCCGCCTGCACAGGAGAGATTCTTTTCAAAGGTTGGTTAGTCGCCGAAATCATACCGGTCATTAGACAACACAACCCGATTAATGTAAACCATTTTTTCATATCGTATATATTAAAATTATGCACGAATTGAGTCCTGTAAGCCTTTCTCATTCACAACCTATAAAACTGAAAAAAATAGGAAAAACATTCCCGACCTGCGATAAGTCCCTCTTTTACAGATTTCCCTTTTTTCTGAATTGCAAATTAAATAAAAAATAACATATTACAGCATAACAAAGTATTGGTTTTCATAATATTCTATATATTATATAAATAAATGTCATAAAAAGAGGGGTGACGAAATCGCCACCCCTCTTTTCAAATATATAATCGGTATGCATCAGAATGATTCGAGAGCAATGGAAAGATTCTGCAAAAACATGCGAACCGAAAGTGCCAATAAAATAATACCGAAGAACTTACGCAATACATAAACCCCCGTTTTCCCCAAAGCACGCTCCAAAATATGGACATTGCGAATAACAACATAGATAACAAGAATATTCAAGAACAAAGCGGCCAGAATACTACCTAACCCATACAGAGCCCTCAACGACAACAGAGTAGTAAAAGAGCCGGCGCCGGCAATCAAAGGGAAAACGATCGGTACGATCGATGCCGCCCCCTCGGGCCCGTCATTCCTGAAAATCTCCACCCCGAGCAACATCTCTATGGCCATCACGAAGATAACCAGCGCGCCGGCAATGGCAAACGAAGAAATATCGACTTGAAACAGATTGAGTATCATATTCCCCATAAACAGAAAGGCGAGGAATGTAACCAACGAATAGACTGCCGCTTTCCAAGCGATAATATTTTGTCCCTTCTGCTTCATATCGATAATAATAGGAGTAAGCCCCGTTATATCGATTACAGCAAACAAAATAATAAAAGCACTCAGGAAATCCTGAAAACGAAACGATATTATTTCCATATTCTACATAGTTTAAGGTGTACAACGACAAGGTAAATACAAGAGTCTATATACACTCACATTTACACGATTTCTATCTTATCCGGTACAAAGTTAATGAAAAAAAAAGAAATGAATAGTTTCTAAACAAAGAAGATGTTTTAGCTTTTATAACGAAACATAGTAAAAAAATTTTGTTAGTTTTGAAGAATCTAATCGTATAGCGTATGGACAGCATGTATGATGTTTTATTACAGCTCCCTATTTTTCAAGGAGTCAGCCGAAATAAAATTTCGGAATTAATCGAGAAAATGAAATTTCATTTTCTCAAATATCCCGACGGAGAAAAAATCGTCACGAGCGGGGAAGAATGCAATCATTTGAAATTTCTCATCTCGGGAGAAATTCGCTCCGAACTGATTACACAAAACGAGAAAATGAGAATTACAGAGCTGATACAAGCTCCTAATGTAATAGCTCCCGACCATCTATTCGGCCGCGACACCTATTTCCCGGCTAATCTTTATGCCGTAGGAACCGTAGGAATCATGCAAATAGAAAAAGCCTCGGTCATACAAATGTTACAAGAAGAGCCTATCTTCCTCATCAATTTGTTGAACATACTCTCTCGCAGATCGCAAAAGGCACTCGAAAGTTTTACGGCTCTTTCGTCCAACGACCTCAAAGAACGACTGGCATTTTGGGTGTTGAGTCTCACGCAACAAAAATCGGTCGACATACGCATCATCTGCAAACAAAAAGATTTATACGCTTTCTTCGGTGTGCAACGGTCGGTATTCCTGTCTACCCTCGATGAATTGAAAGAAGACGGTATCATCGATTACAATGCAAAAGAAATCATCATTTTAGACCGGTCCCGATTAAAAGATATGTTACTCGGCACAAGCAAAGACGACTTTTAGCATATCCCCTATCCCATTTTATTCCACGGAGCAGCTTTACTGCTCCGTTTTTTATATCGTTATCCGGCAATGCCCAATAACGACTCAATAGGGATTTAAACCTCCTCCCTGCCGTGTCCCGTAGCCTTACGGGGTGCTTTACTATGCAATTATAGGGGAGGAAGTTGAATAACTTGTTACATAAAAGTTCGCCGAACTGTAACAAAAGTATGAAATGTGTCACACTCCTCCTCTGTGTGGCGTTAGCCATATAGGGGAGGTGTCCGAAGGACGGAGGGGTTAAAAAAGACAGGCAGGAGGGATAGGGGGGAGAAGGTTGAATAGCTTGTTGCATAAAAAAAGAGGCTCGCACACGGCAAGCCCCTTTTTCGATTATGTGAAAGACTGAATTTTAATCTTCCTGTTCAACACCCCATTGTTGTTTTGCCAAACGACGATAGTTATTGTAACGCCACTTAGCATTGTCCTCGGCAGCTTTGAACAATTCCGCAGCCTCCGAAGGATATTGTTTCATGACAGAAGCGAAACGAACCTCTCCTTTCAGGAAATCTTGGAATTTTTCCCATTGCGGTTCCTTGCTGTCCAATGTGAACGGATTCTTGCCTTCGGCTTCCAATTCGGGATTGTAACGCCACAAGTGCCAGTATCCGCATGCTACGGCAGCAGCTTCCTCGGCCTGAGCCTTACCCATACCAGCCTTCAAACCGTGGTTGATACAGGGTGCATAAGCAATGATGATAGAAGGACCATCATAGGCTTCTGCCTCTCGGATAGCTTTCAAGGTCTGAGCTTGATCGGCTCCCATAGCCACCTGTGCACAATATACATATCCATAGGTCGAAGCGATAAGACCGAGGTCTTTCTTACGAACCCGTTTACCCGCTGCGGCAAACTTAGCGATAGCTCCCACCGGAGTAGCTTTCGAAGCCTGACCACCGGTATTCGAATATACTTCGGTATCCAAAACGAGGATATTCACATTTTTGCCCGATGCCAAAACATGGTCGAGACCACCGAAGCCGATATCGTACGAAGCACCGTCACCACCGATAATCCACTGTGATTTTTTGATAAGATACTGACTCAATGAAGCTATCTCTTTACATATTTCACACTTATCGGCATTGGCTTTCACGATAGGTGTAATTTGAGCTTCGAGCTCGATAGAACGTTCGGTATTGTCTTTATCGGCAATCCACGCTGCGAACAGTTCTTTGGTCTCTGCCGGACAGCTATCGCCCTCGATGGCTCGATTCATCAATTTCACCAAACGCTCGCGCATTTTTTCAACGGCCAACGTCATACCCAAACCGAACTCACAGAAATCTTCGAACAACGAATTGGCCCAAGCGACACCCTTACCTTTATCGTTCGTTGTGTAAGGAGTAGAAGGTATCGAACCCGAATAGATCGAAGAACAGCCCGTAGCGTTAGATACCATTTCCCGGTCGCCGAAAAGCTGAGAAATCAATTTTACATAGGGAGTTTCACCGCAACCCGAACATGCCCCCGAGAACTCGAACAACGGAGTAGCGAACTGCGAATTTTTCACGTTCGATTTAATATCTACCAAGTGTTGCTTGCTCTTCACATTCTCGGCACAATAATCCCAACGGGGAGCCTCGCCCAACTGGCTTTCCAAATCGGACATAGACAGAGCCTTACCGTTCTTATTGCCCGGACAAACATCTACGCAATTGCCACAGCCCAAACAGTCGAGAACATCGACCTGCATACGGAAGTGCATACCCTTCATGGCAGCAGGGACTTTCATTTCGAGAGTCTCGCCAGCCTTGTAAGGAGAAGCAGCCAATTCGGCTTCATCGAGGACGAACGGACGGATAGAAGCATGAGGACAAACGTAAGCACACTTGTTACATTGTATACAGTTTTCACTGTTCCAAACAGGGACGAAAGCAGAAACACCACGTTTTTCATATTTAGCGGTTCCGGCAGGCCAAGTTCCGTCTTCGATTCCAGAGAATGCAGAAACAGGCAGGTCATCGCCGGCTTGTGCATTGATAACCTTCACAACATTTTCTACAAATTCGGGAGCTTTGCTTTCTGCCTTTTCGTCATCGGGTAGATTTGCCCATGCAGCATCTACCGTCACCTTCTCATATTCACCTCCACGATCTACGGCAGCATAGTTCTTGTTAACGACATCTTCGCCTTTTTTACCGTAGGACTTCACGATGAATTTCTTCATCTGCTCGATAGCCAAATCCACGGGAATCACCTCTGTTATGCGGAAAAACGCCGATTGAAGTATCGTATTCGTACGATTGCCCAAACCTATTTCCTGAGCAATCTTCGTGGCATTGATCGTATAGAACGAAATATTTTTCTGTGCCAATGTACGTTTTACGTTATTGGGCAAATGCTTAACCAGCTCTTCGGCGGTCCAAATCGTATTCAACAGGAACGTACCGTTCTGACGAATTCCGCGCAACACATCGTACATGTGCAAATAGGCTTGAACATGACAAGCCACGAAATTGGGCGTATTCACCAAATATGTAGAGCGAATAGGCGTATCGCCGAAACGCAAGTGAGAACAGGTGAAACCTCCCGACTTTTTCGAATCGTAGGAGAAATAGGCCTGACAATATTTATCGGTATTGTCACCGATAATCTTTACAGAGTTCTTGTTAGCACCTACCGTACCATCGGCTCCCAAACCATAAAATTTAGCTTCGAAGATACCTTCGCCGCCCAATGCCAATTCTTCTTTCGGAGGAAGAGACGTGAAAGTGACATCATCGACAATACCGATAGTAAAGTGGTTCTTGGGCTCAGGCAAAGACAAGTTTTCATATACCGACAAAATCTGTGTCGGAGTCGTATCTTTCGAAGCCAAACCATAACGACCGCCAACGATAAGCGGCGCATCGGCTTTACCATAAAATACATCTTTAACATCGAGATACAAAGGTTCGCCATTAGCGCCCGGTTCTTTGGTACGATCGAGCACAGCCACACGTTTAACCGTCTTAGGCAGGGCAGACAAGAAATGTTCTGCCGAGAAAGGACGATATAAATGAACAGCGACCAAACCTACTTTCTCGCCTTTTGCCATCAAATAGTCGATTGCCTCACGAGCAGCTTCGGTTACCGACCCCATCGCTATAATTACACGATCGGCATCCTCGGCTCCATAATAGTTGAACAAATGATAATCACGACCAGTAATCTTATTGATTTCCTGCATATAATCTTCTACGATAGCAGGAACGGCTTCATAAAATTTATTGGAAGCCTCACGATGTTGAAAGAAGGTATCGGGATTCTCGGCCATACCCCGCATAACCGGAGCCTCGGGATTCAATGCTCGTGCACGAAACTCGGCCAAAGCCTTCTGATCGATAAGCGGAGCTAAATCCTCATTTTCAAGAGCCTCTATTTTCTGTATTTCGTGCGATGTACGGAATCCATCGAAGAAATTTACAAAAGGCACTCTCGACCGAATCGTAGATAAATGAGCTACACCGGCCAAATCCATTACCTCTTGCACAGACCCTTCGGCCAACATGGCAAATCCCGTTTGTCGAGTCGACATCACATCTTGATGATCGCCGAAGATGGATAGCGAATGAGAAGCCAACGTACGTGCCGATACATGGAACACGCAAGGCAACAATTCACCGGCAATCTTATACATGTTGGGGATCATCAACAGAAGTCCCTGAGACGCTGTATAAGTAGTCGTTAATGCACCAGCCTGCAAAGAACCATGAACTGCTCCGGCAGCTCCACCCTCAGATTGCATTTCTTGTACGAGGACGGTTTCCCCGAAAATATTCTTACGCCCGGCAGCAGCCCACTCATCTACATACTCAGCCATAGTAGATGACGGAGTGATGGGATAGATGGCTGCAACCTCAGAAAACATATACGAGATATGCGCTGCGGCCTGATTACCATCGCAAGTTAAAAATTTTTTCTGTTTACTCATCTTTTCTTGTTATTAAGTAATTAATATTGTTTTTTTTCATCTCTAAATCAATACACAAACCCAAACAACCATAAAGGTATTAAGTTTTCACTACCTATTTTCAAATCGTCTACCGCATAATAAAAATGAGGGTTGATACGACTGCGGGGCACACTCCCTTGTATTCTGAACAAAAGTTCTCGGTTCACCAAAAACTGAGCGTTTTTACTACCCATATTCAAACGATGATCCTTGTGCAACGTATTATAAAAAAAGGTTTCGCGAATCGATTGAGGATCTGCCTGAACCGACCGATTGGAATATATAATATTCGTATTATGCATATACACCATAGCCGGTTTTTTAGGAAATTCCTCCCCTACCCGATAAAGCATATTAATAAGCCTCGCATCTTTCAAACTTTTAATATAATTCATAACCGTCGCTCTTGAAATTTGAATATCCTTGCTTAACTGACTCACGTTAGTGGGAGCCGGCGAATGAACCGACAACAAATACATTAAACGACGAACCTTCGGGAGATAGGACAATTCTATTTGCTTAATCAACAGAATATCCACCTCCATAATCATATTGATATTTTTAACCAGATTTTCCGAGAAATTCGATTTATCCAAAAAGAACGGATAATATCCATGATGCAAATACCCCGGAAAATAATCTAATGGATTTACTTGCGCACAAATTTCCTGAGCGATAGCCCTATGATTAGTTATAATATCGCTAAGTGAATATGAAGGGAAATGAGTCGAAGCCATCAAATTCAAATATTCCCGAAATGAAAACCCTCGCAGATTATAAGAATCGACCAATCCGGCCAATACCGGATTCTCCTCTTTTAATCGCATAACCGACGAACCGGAAAAAATTATTTTCAATTCGGGCAAATGATCATAACAATATTTCAATTCCTCCGACCAACCCGGATACTTAAATACCTGATCTATCAGTAATACCCGTCCCCCTTGTCCATAAAAACGTTCTGCAAAATCTCTCAGAGTATGCTCTGTAAAATATAAATTATTGAGATTTATATATAAGCACGACCGGTCTAAGCCGTAATTTTCTTTGGCATATTGCAGCAAAAATGTGGTTTTTCCTACCCCTCGGCTACCCTTTATACCTACCAAACGGCTGTTTTTGTCGATTTGATACATTAAGTCCCGTTTCACCGGAGACTCTACATGCTCGACGAGATACTTGTGTGTTCTATAAAACGATTCCACGGCTTCTCTCTTAAACAGGCTACAAAGATAATAAAACACCACTATTTTGGCAAGCCGACTTTGCAATTTATAATATGATAGTGTTTATTACTTTTTATTTTAACATTATTTCAAAGAAGCATCTTCCCCATTCATAAGCTCCTATAATAAACAAACACAATAATATTTCATTAGAAATACCTATATAACACAAGAGAGATTACCGAACCTCGATAATCTCTCTTAATCTATTTATTCGTTTAGTTATCACTTCGCAGGAGAAATCGTTGCTGCACGATCGAGAATATAAGAACCGAAACGATCGAGTTTCGCATCGCTGGTCTTTTGTTCCAACTGATCGGGGCTAACGCCATAAGATACTAAGGCATCATAGACTCTTTCGGCACGAGCTTTGCGCAACTTAGCATTGAAGGCTGCCGTACCTGTTTCGCTATCGGCATAACCGGTAATCACATACTTCGTATCCTTGTTAGCTTTAATAGCCTTTGCAACAGCTTTCAACACTACTCTGTCTTTCCCTTGCAGTTCCGAACTATTTATATTATAATAAACGGTAACCACAGGAGCTTGTTCCTCAACGATCTTTTCTGCCGGACGATTCTTACATTCGGCCAATTGTTGTTCGAGGTCTGCTATTTTTCGATTGGCATCGCGCAATTGAGCGACAAGAGCATCTCCTTCCGCATCGCTGTATTTACCCACAACCGGAGCTACAACAGGCACAACCGGAGCATTCCAACCACGACCTTTGAACTTATAGGTTACACCCACCAAAGCAGAAAGAGTCTTAGCATGATTTCCTTCCCCGGCAACAGTCTCTTCAAACACATCGAAACGGAGATCCAAATTGATAGCCCAAGCATCGCTTAAACGGAAACGGTTTAACAAACCGCCTCTCATACCCATATTGACACAATCGGCAATATCCCCATCACCGGAAACTGCAACAGGAATTCCCATACCGACATATAAAATAGGAGAATAAACGCGCTCGCGATATCCACAGAACAAACTTGCCAAATCGCCCATCACATCAAGAGCCGGCGTTATTAGAGCATACGATTGTTTGTAATAAGTATTGTCGAGCATCTCGCCACTCATGCCATTACCCCATAAAGCAGCTCCTTTCATTCCATAATAATCAGCGCCCAAACGCAACCCGATAACAGGAGAAAACCATTTCTCGACATTAAGACCAAACACAGGAGCAATACGCTTACCAAAATCGGCATGGCTATCAAATCTCCCTAAACTAAAATCAACCCCGCCTTCAAGTGAAATCATCCAATTGTCTTTAAACTTATTCAAGACAATTTCTTTGGAAGGTTCTGTCTTAGCCTCCTCTTGGGAAGCTGCTGCAACCATTGCCGGCATTGCTGCAAAAACACCTGTAAGCAAAATTGCAGATACAGTCTTCTTCATACTACTATTATTTTTAATTAATATATGTTTAACATTCGATCGACCAGCATATAAAAGATATGAAAATCAATCATTTTATAGACCCAATTGAATTTGGGGATAAAGATAATTGATTTATTTTATTCGACAAACAAATTTTATTTAAATTTACAACAAAGTCGTTCTTCTATAAAAAAAGAAAAACGACTTTGCTTAAATTTCTCTAAATACTTATTTCTCTACAAATTCAATAATTTCCCGAGCGATATTATCCGAGGTAAATCCCAATTTTTCATCAAGAACCTTATATGGCGCAGAATAACCGAAATGGTCCAATCCATACACTTTGCCCTCACTGCCCACCAACGGGAACAGAGTCGAAGGCAAACCGGCCGTCAACCCAAACACCGGCAACCCGGGAGGTATTACCGCGTTTCTATACGATAAAGGCTGCTCCAAAAATAGACCTATCGAAGGAGCCGAGACGATCTGTACCCGTACCCCCTTATCATGCAATATATTTACGGCGCCGACTAAGGTAGAGACCTCCGATCCATTGGCCACCAACACAACATCGGGAGTCTCGTCTTTCATCAATATATAAGCGCCTTTCTCTGCTTGTAATGCATCGTTATAACGACTGCCCGAAGCCGACGGTAAATCGGGGACATCTTGACGGGAAAGAATCAATGCCGTCGGTGTATCCTTATTCTCCATAGCCAATTTCCAAGAAACAAGAGTTTCGGCGCTATCGGCCGGCCTCAGAACCAACACACTATTTTTGCCGCTATGATTCTTCAACTGCTCCATCAACCGTATTTGAGCTTCCTGCTCTACCGGCTCGTGAGTAGGTCCATCTTCTCCCACCCTGAAAGCATCGTGCGTCCAAACATATTTCACGGGCAATTCCATCAAAGCCGCCATACGAACTGCCGGTTTCATATAGTCAGAGAAAACAAAGAATGTTCCACAAGCAGCCTGCATTCCTCCATGCAACAATATACCGTTCATAATCGCCGCCATAGTCAATTCAGCGACCCCTGCATGTAAAAATGCTCCGTGGAAATCATCCTTCGCAAAAGCTCCTGTCTTCTTCAAAAAAGCCTCTGTCTTATCCGAATTTGCCAAATCGGCCGAAGAAACGACCATATTTTTCACCCGTTCCGCCAAATATGCCAAAACGTTTGCCGAAGCAGTCCGAGTAGCGACATTCGGTTTATACTCTATCGATGAGAAGTCAAGCGCAGGAAGTTTTCCGGCATAAAAATCGTGCAACTCTCTGGCCAATTCGGGATTTTCTTTCTCCCACGCAGCTTGCGCCGATTTACGTTCTGCGACAATCGCTTTCAATTCCTCTGCTCGACGGGCATACAGACCGGAAGTTTCAGGGAATATCACAAACGGATTTTCCACATTTCCGCCTAAATTCTCAATGGTCTTTTCATAAGATGCACCCGACTTACTCAAAGGCTGTCCATGCGTAGAATATTTTCCCTCGAATTTCTCTCCCGTAACCGTTACACACCCACGTCCCATAATGGTTTTCCCTATAATTAGAGTCGGACGTTCAGTTTCACGATTAGCCAACGCCAATGCATCACGAATAGCTACTGGATCGGTTCCGTCTATTTCCACGACATTCCAATTCCACGATCTATACTTCGCAGCAGTATCTTCATCGGTTACCGCATCTGTATCAGTCGAAAGTTGTACGTCGTTACTATCATAGAACATAATCAAATTATGCAATCCCAAGAATCCGGCCAAACGACCTGCACCCTGAGAAATCTCCTCTTGAATACCGCCATCGGAAATAAACGCATAAATTTTATGACCACACCATTCGCCGAAACGAGCAGCCATAAAACGCTCGGCGATAGCAGCGCCGACAGCCATCGTATGTCCCTGACCCAAAGGTCCCGAAGTATTCTCAATACCATGCATTACATCGACTTCGGGGTGGCCGGGAGTTATACTACCCCATTGACGAAACGACTTCAAATCGTCCATCGTATAAAACCCCGACATAGCCAATACACTATAAAGCATCGGGGACATGTGCCCGGGATCTAAAAAGAAACGATCACGATTTATCCATTTCGGATCCGCCGGATCGTACACTAAAAACTCGGAATATAACACATTGATAAAATCAGCTCCCCCCATAGCACCTCCGGGGTGACCCGATTTGGCTTTTTCAACCATCGCCGCCGTCAATACTCTGATATTGTCGGCCGATTTGTTTAATAAGTTCGTATCGTTCATGGGAATTTTTTTACAAAAATAATACAATTCATGAGTATACAAACACAAAAACCGCCAAAAGTTCACAAAAAGACAAAGAGAGTGAAGAAGCATCTTCACTCTCTTTACTAAATCTTATCTATTAAATAAATAGTTATGCCTCATAATCGTCGGTCGGAATATCTGTATTAACATTCTTACTACCTATGGCAGCATAGAATAAAATATAAGCCAATCCCAACGCAATTACCCAATAGCTATTCAAGAATCCGGCGAAATCGGCTACACCTCCTTGAATCAAAGGCAATATACCGCCACCGCAAACCATAACCATAAACAGACCAGAAGCTGCTGCTGTATATTTGCCTAACCCCTCTACTGCAAGGTTGAAAATACCGCCCCACATCACAGAAGTACAAAGTCCGCAAAGGATTAACAACATCACGTTTACAGGAACTTGGGCAAAGCCGAATGAAATATCGGACTTAAATACCGGCATATTTACCAAAATATTATCAGCACAGAATATCGCACCCAATACCAATGCGATACCCACTGTCGATACAACCGTCAACATCGCGCGACTGGACACCTTCGCTCCGATAGAGGCCCCGCACAAACGACCGATCATCATCAAGAACCAATATGTCCCTACAACCGATCCGGCAATCGTTGGATCGATGTTTATCTCAGGTGAAGTCATAAACAAATTGGCAAAATTAGGAATGCCGACTTCAACACCTACATATATAAAGATAGCAACAGTTCCCAACACAAAATGGCGGAAAGAAAGTGCGCTATGTTTACTCTTCTCCTTTTTGGCAGAAGTTTTTACGATATGAGGTTCTGGAATATTTACAAAATATAAAACGACAAATGCCAAAGCAAAAATACCCATTGCCAAGAACAAGGCAGGGTCGGCATTGGAAATTTTAGCCTGAGCCAAATCACCGATCAAATAACCTACCAACACCGGTACAATAGTCGCACTAATCGAGTTGAACGAACCACCTAATTGAATCAATTGATTTCCTTTGTTTCCACCGCCGGCAAGAGTATTCAACATAGGATTCACTACCGTATTCAACATACACATAGAAAAACCGGAAATGAAAGCGCCCACCAAATACACGGCGAAACTTTCGGCGATACCCGACAAGAAAGTGATACCTACACCGATAAACCCGACGGTTACGGCAAGAAGCGCGGTCTTCTTATAACCAATGCGCTGCAACAGCATACCGGCCGGAATTCCCATAAAGGCATAAGCGATAAAGTTAGCCGCATTTCCCAACTGCGACATAAAGTTACTGGCTCCGAACTGACTTTTAACAATGACTCCCATCGGATTCTGAAGCCCTGTCACAAACGAAATCATGGCGAACAATGCAAACATCACTATAATGGGAAGTGCATAGTTCTTTTTCTGCTCTGTACTCATTTTATAAGATTTTAATTAATGAATTTATGTGTGTTTTATTTCTTTTACAATAGATATTTTACCCTTTGCACATCAAAAAATACAAAATTGAGAGCAAAAGTAATGTTAATTATCCATCAACAGATACGATAGCAGCATGTTTTTGAGCATAAAAACTTTCAAAACTCACATTCAGATTGTCATTCAAAAACATGAATAAACACGTTCCCCGAATATAGACGTTCCTATACGCACCAACGTACTGCCATGTCGTAAAGCCAACGGATAATCATGTGACATTCCCATCGATAATTCACAAAATGCCGAAGAGTCGACCGCGCTCGAACCTTTCACCTCATCGAACAATTTTTTCAAAGCACCGAATTCTCGCTCTATACAATCCTCATCATCTGTCTGGGTGGCCATACCCATCAATCCACATATCCTTACATGAGGATATTTCTCCGAGGAACCGCCTTGTAACAATTCCCGGCAAGAATCAGGCGTAAAGCCATATTTACTATCCTCTTGCGCCACGTGGATTTCAAGAAGGCAATCGACTACTCGATCGCATTTGGCCGCCTCGCTTTCTATAACCGAAAGGAGCTTTTCGCTATCCACGCTATGAATAAGAGTAATGAACGGGACAATATATTTCACTTTATTGGTTTGCAAATGACCTATAAAATGCCATTCTATATCCTTAGGCAAAACCTCATATTTTTCAACAAGTTCCTGTACTCGGCTCTCCCCGAAAATACGCTGTCCCGCCTCATAAGCCTCCATTATGGTTTCGGCCGTATGAAATTTCGAGACCGCCACCAACCGAGTTCCAGCAGGTAACTCTTGACGAATTCGCTCTATATGTCGGGCTATATCACTCATTCTTGCGGACGATCTTCTTCTTTTGTTTTTCTTTCGGGATCAAACGGATAAACGTCCATCAACGGAGTTTCTGTAATAGAAACAATCACCCAGTCGGCCATTGTTCCTTTCATGCCTTCCACCAAGTTTTTCAATGCCGTTTCAAAATCTGCGGCTTGCACAAGCATATACGATGCCGTACGCTTTTCCATACCGCTTTTCTCGTCGAGAGTGATAAAATTGAGCTTACATTTATACCATCGATCACCTGTTTCATCGAAAAAAAGCTCGCTGAAATTAGCGCGCTTTACCGCCGAAACAGAAAATTCCCCCGAGATAAACGGAGATACCTCCTCAATAATACGAGCTTCCGCTTCGGTAAACGATAAAGCATCCACCAAATAGGGCTCTGTCACTTTTTTTTGCATGCCGTTTTCCAGCATCTTATCGTACTTAACTCTGCACTCAAACCAATTAGCCATATTTTTGCATTCAAAAAAGAAGGTGCTCCTGCACCCTCGGTTGTTAATATTCTATTTTATCACTCTTGTTTTCCCATTTTTCAAAAGCCTTGATAGCTTCATCGCGCATCATCGGGACTACATTCAAATGGCGTTTTTCCAAAGGTAAAGCCAATTCGTCGTAAATAAACGAGTCATCGAATCCTATCTCCTTGGCATCCGCCTTCGTATTTCCGTAATACACTTTGTCGAGATGCGCCCAATAAATGGCTCCCAAACACATGGGACAAGGCTCGCAAGAAGTATAGATCTCGCATCCGCTCAAATCGAATGTTCCCAATACCCGGGCTGCTTCACGAATCGCATTTACTTCTGCATGCGCCGTAGGATCGACCGACGCAGTCACACGATTTACCCCCCGCGCTATGATTTTTCCATCTTTCACAATCACCGCACCGAACGGACCTCCGTCGTGATCTATATTATCGAGAGACAACCTTATAGCCTCCCTCATAAATGATTCTTTTTCACACATACGTCAAGAACAATTCACATTAATTTATAAAGTCTTCAATGAGAGCAAGTAAAAAGGGCTGCACATCTCCGCTTATAACTATGCCTATCTCTCTTTCACTACAAAAAGACGACATGAATAAAACGAATTTATTCGATTGCACTGTATATTGTCTATTTTGCATTACTTGCAAAGTTACAAAACAGATTCAACGAAAAAAATATACTTAAAAAAGTATGTCCCTATTTTAAGCTTCTTTCAAACTTTTATTCACGCGATCGATATAATCGAGCAACTCTTCACGCCCCCGTCTTTTTTCCGACGATGTAGCGAAAATAGGAGGTAATTCTTCCCAAGATTCATGCAGCACCTGTTTGTAATACTCGATATGCTCTTTCAGTACTACGGGGCCAATCTTATCCGTTTTTGTAAATACAATAGCAAAAGGCACGCTGTTTTCACCCAACCATTCCATGAATTCGAGGTCTATCTTTTGAGGTTTGTGCCGACAATCGAGCAGGACAACAAGACAAGTCATTTCCTTGCGATAAAGCACATACCCCTCTATCATTTCCCGCAATGCCTCTCGACTCTCTTTGCCTCGGCGGGCATATCCATAACCCGGCAAATCGACCAAGTACCAACTATCATCGACCAAAAAATGATTGATAAGCATCGTCTTTCCCGGAGTAGACGAGGTCATCGCCAACCCTTTCTTACAAGTCAACATATTTATCAACGACGACTTTCCCACATTGGAACGTCCGATAAAAGCATACTCGGGTAATCCGTGCGATGGGCAGTCCTTCACATGGCTGCTGCTAATCACAAACCGGGCGTTTTTTATTTCCATATATTATATTCAAATTTTGACAATCCATGCAAAAATACTCATTTTTCCCGATTTGACGACAACGCTGTTTTTTCTCTGTCTCAAAATATGACATACAGAACAATAACTAACAGATATTTCCTATATTTGTAGATACGAATATAGGATGCGGTTCGGAATAGTCAAGCAGGAAATAAGATTTCGGTTTGCCTCTGCACTCACCTTTTACTATATTTGCAAACTCGTGAAAAGGAACAACCCTTATGGACCAACAATATTCTTCTATTCTTCTCGAAAATGCGGTAAACGAATTTGCCAAACTACCCGGTATCGGTAGGAAAACGGCTTTACGTTTGGTTCTGCATTTGTTAAGACAAGAAGAGGGCGAAGCCGAAAAGTTCGGTAATACCATTATTAAGTTATGTAAAGAAATCAAACATTGCCACATTTGCCATAACATATCCGACTCGGATACCTGTACCATTTGTGGCGACCCTTCGCGCGATGCCTCCACGTTATGCGTTGTCGAAAATGTGAAAGAGGTGATGGTAGTCGAGAACACTCGCCAATTCCACGGGCTTTATCACGTATTGGGGGGGGTCATCTCCCCGATGGACGGCATAGGTCCGGCCGACCTCGAAATCGAAAGTTTGGTAAACCGAGTCGCCTCCGGTGGAATAAAAGAGGTAATACTCGCACTCAGTGCCACGATGGAAGGCGACACGACCAATTTCTACATATTCAGGAAATTGGCTCCGTTCGATGTTAAAATCACCATCATCGCCAGAGGAGTATCCATAGGCGGAGAGTTGGAATACACCGATGAAATCACATTGGGGCGTTCCATTCTCAACCGCACGTTATTCAGCGAAAGTTTCAAAGGATAATATTATACTATTTTTATTAGACTGCCGTTATACATTATAATATTAGAGATTCTGTCTTGTGGTAAAAATCAGTGTCGTTATTGTCAATTACCGTGTAAAATACTTTTTGGAGCAATCGCTTCGGTCGGTACGGGCTGCATTAAAGGCATACCCGATGGAAGTCGAGATCTTTGTCGTGGACAACCACTCGCAAGACGACTCGCTCGATTACCTCATACCCCGGTTTCCCGAAGTCCGATTCATCGCCAATACCGAAAACGTAGGATTCGCACGAGCCAATAACCAAGCCATCGAACAATCTACCGGGAAATATGTTCTGTTGCTTAATCCCGACACTGTAATAGCCGAAAATACGTTATACGAAGTTTTCCAATTTATGGAAGCTCACCCCGAAGCCGGAGGAACCGGGGTAAAAATGCTCGATGGTGACGGACGGTTTCTACCGGAATCCAAAAGAGGATTCCCCACTCCATGGGTATCGTTCTGCAAGATTTTCGGGCTCTCGGCATTATTCCCCCATTCCCGCATTTTCGGTCGTTATCACATGAAATATCTCTCTCCCGACGAATGCCACCCCATAGACATTCTTTCGGGTGCATTCATGTTCATGAGACGTGAAACACTGGACAAAAGCGGGCTACTCGATGAAAGTTTTTTCATGTACGGCGAAGACATCGATCTCTCCTATCGGCTCGTCCTTGCAGGATACACCAATTATTTCCTGCCGACTCCTATTATACATTACAAAGGAGAGAGCACGAAGAAAGGAAGCCTGCGATACGTCCGTGTCTTTTATGAAGCTATGCTCATTTTTTTCAAAAAGCATTACCCGCATTACAGCAAAGGGTACTACCTCGCCGTAAAATTCTCTATATTCTTCCGAGCCTCGTTAGCCGCTGCTTACCGAGTCGTCTCCTTTCCGTTTCATAAGCATGGAAAAACCGAGAAGAAAGAGAAAGGAAAATGGTATATTCTCTCCCGCACCCCGCAAACCATAGCCCGATTGATTCCGGGTATAAAACACTACACGCCTATATGGTCAGCCGATGAAATTCCTTCGTCATCTGAAAGACAAGACGACCGACATATCATATTAGATTCGGGACTACTTTCCTATCGGGAAATCATAGAAACCATACAATCAAAAAGCGACGTCCATAACCATTTCCTCATCTATACTCCCGACTCAGAAATCATCATTTCACCCCAACAAACCTATACGAAACCATGAACTACCTCACCGGCAAACAAATAGAACTGCGAGCGGTAGAACCCGAAGACCTCGATGCCCTTTACCGCTGGGAAAATGATTCGTCTCTGTGGATATACGGAAGTACCGTATCGCCCTTCTCGCGTTATCTGTTGAAACAATACATCGAAAACTATACGGCCGACATCACTCGGGACAAACAATTAAGGCTCATAATCATGCGAAAAGAGAGTCGCCAAGTTATCGGTGCGATAGACTGTTTCGACTACGATATCACAAACCATAAAGCAGCGATAGGTCTCCTCATCGATCCCGATCACAAACGACAAGGATTCGGACGAGATGCCCTCGAAACATTCATTGAATATGCTTTCCGTTTTTTACACCTGCATCAATTATATGTACATATTCCCGTTTGTAACACAGCCAGCATAGCGCTTTTCAGAACATGCGGATTTCACGAAAGCACACGTTTAAAAGATTGGATACGGTTGCCTCAGGGATATGCCGATGCTCTGATATTTCAAAAATTCAATCGGGAATAAGCGCCTAATTCATCAGAGGCCTCTAATTGAGCGAAGGTTCCTGCGGGGAATTTAGCCATAACTTATATCCGTCACCCATACCCTTTACTATCTCTCGCCAAAAAGCATCACCTTCGGCCGCAAGACAATCGCCCGGCGAAGACATAGTCGTCACAGCCCACGACTCCTGTTTTAATTCCCCGTCGAGCTGCCCGGCCGACCAACCGCTATACCCGATCAAAAACTTCACATGCTTTTGCACCGTAGAGTCGCTTCTCAAAAAATCGAGCAGCATATCGAAATCCCCATTAGCGAACAACCCCGTCGAAACCTCCACTGCACCGGGTAATGACGCTATATCGTGCAAGAAAAACAAATGATCCGTTCCTACCGGCCCTCCACAAAAAACCGGAATGGAAGGTATATCGTTCTCTCCCTCTAACAATTCACTCAGAACATATCTCGTAGGGCTATTCAACACAAACCCCACCGCACCCTTCTCCGAATATTCGGCCAAACAAATAACCGCTCGGCGGAAACACCCTTCGTCCAAAAATGGCTCCGCCACCAACAACGCGCCCCGGTGAGGCGGCATCACCCGCCTGCGGATATGAAACGATTCGACGTGCATACAGATACGATTAAATCTCTGTCAAATATAAAAATTCAATCCCGTAGTTCAAAACAAATCGCAAAGTTTCACCGATAAAAAAACGCTCTTACAATCATTTCTTTTCACATGGTCTCGAACTGTTACGACAGTAAACAGGCTAAGTAGAACCGTTATAAATTAAACGATGACACAGAGCAAACGATACGAAATAGCCCCGAAACGCCTTACATTTGTACAGCAACATTACACCATTATGGACGGAAAAGACGACATCTCGAATGTAATTCGGGAGAAAAAAGCCGCACGGGTCACTTGGGTGGGATTTTTTACCAATCTCATCTTGTCTGCCGCAAAAATCATAGCCGGCATATGGGGGCGAAGTAGTGCCATGATTGCAGACGGCATACACTCCTTATCCGATTTTATCACAGATTTCATCGTTATCATCTTCATTAAAATCTCATCGAAAAACGAAGACAGCGACCACCCTTACGGACATGGCAAATTCGAAACCTTTGCCACCATGCTCATCAGCTTTGCACTCTTCGTCGTCGCCATTGGAATATTTTATTCGGGAAGCATCAAAATATACGAAGTCCTCAACGGGGAAATTATCGAACGGCCCACCTATTTGGCACTCGCTATGGCAGCTGTTTCCATCATCGTAAAAGAGGGCTTATATTGGTACACGATCACAATCGGGCGCAACATCGACAGTCCGGCTGTCATTGCCAACGGCTGGCATCACCGTTCCGACGCTTTCTCCTCGATAGGAACCCTCATAGGCATATCGGGAGCCATGTTTCTGGGTGAACGCTGGCGAGTGCTCGATCCCATAACCTCACTCGTCGTAGGAATATTTATCTTTGGAGTCGCTTATAAGCTCGCTCGCCCCAGCATACAAGAACTTCTCGAAATGTCCCTCCCCGAAGAAGTGGAACAAAATATTGCCGAGAAAATACAGCAGACACCCGGAGTCATCGCATTCCACCACCTGCGCACACGTAAAAACGGAAACACATTCATCATCGACATGCACATCAAAGTCGACCCCGATTCGTCTATCGTCAAAGCGCACGACATCGCCACACAAGTGGAAGAATCGCTCAAAACCACTTTCGGGAAAAGGACGCAGGTCAATATCCACATCGAACCGTATTTGCAAAAAAATTAAGCGATACAGATACTGTTTTATCATTTTTTCCTATTTTTGTATTTGAACAGTCGTTAATAAACTGTTTTTGAAATCATTCAATCGAGTATAAACCCTAAAAGAAGAAAGGAGAAAACAAATAAAAAAACACGAACGAAACAATGGGATTTGCGTACGACAGTATAGAATCCTCATAAATGCAATTAACCCGATGTATAAACACCCGGATAAGCGTTTCCCGTTCGGACACTTAAAATAAAATCGAGCTTTCAGCTCTTGTTCTCTTTCATCTTGAATACCGCCAAATATTCATTCCACGAGAACAAGCAGATCGAAAGTTCACGCTTCAAAGGCGTGAGCTGTTCTGTGCTTGTTGTGGAATATGGTCACTTGGCGGTAACCAAAGATGAAAACAAGCGAAGAATGGTTACACGCCTTTTCCATATTTAAACCAATCGAAAAAAATGAAAAGAATTATCCCAATATTGAGTACATTGTTAGCCCTCTTGATATGCTCTGCTTGTACCAATGCTGATGAACCCGATACACAAAAAGCCGACACAGAAACAAAAGATAACTATTACGTGAGATATGAAATATCAAATGGCAGTGCTTTTTCTGTTAGAGGAAACGTTGCAACCGAAAAAGGGAATTTAGATTTCTCTGGAAAATTCAACGAAACATTTGGTCCAGTTCCAAAAGGGTTCCGAGCATATGCATATGCACGTTTTTATCATGAAGGCCGTGGAGGAAGTACAAATTATAATATTCGCATATATGTAAGCAAGAACACAGAGCCTTTTGTTTTAAAAAGTCAAAAATCCGGTACATTCCCCAATGGAGGGAGCGACGAAGCCTCCTATACAATAGATTTCTAACCATTTAACTATATAATTATGAAAAAGACAACCCTTTTATTCATTTTGTTCTTAACAGGGCTGATGGCTTGTTCTGCACCCGTAACACCCGAAGACAAGCCGAAACAACAAAACAATGCTGCCCCGGCATTCCAATTATTCCCCACCACCAATATGTGGACTTTTATCAAATTGGATACCCGAAACGGTCGCATGTGGCAAGTACAATACGACATTCAAGGCGACGACCGAATGGAAGTCGTGCTAAACGAAAATTACCTTGCCGGAAACGATTGTGCAGGGAACGGGCGATTCACCCTTTATTCCACAAAAAACATGTTCACATTCATTCTCCTCGACCAACACGATGGTAGAATGTGGCAAGTGCAATGGGCTATCGATGCCGACCAACGGCTTACTATTCCTATAAATCCGACTCAAAATTCTACTAATCTTTAAAACAATATAATCATGAAAAATTTACTGACCGTTGTGATGCTGTTTGTTTTTTCAACAGCATTATATGCACAAAAAGACGTAACCAAATTTCTCGGAATTCCTGTCGATGGCACTAAAACTGCAATGATACAAAAACTTAAAGCCAAAGGATTCCAATACAACAGTTCCGGCGATTACCTGACCGGTGAATTTAACGGTAGAGATGTCAGAATATCAGTTGTAACCAATAACAACAAGGTATATCGAATTATGGTTGTAGACGACAACAATTCAGACGAAACCAGCATTAAGATAAGATTCAATACACTTTGCCGACAATTCGAAAACAACAAAAAATATATACCACTCGGTGATTACACATTATCCGAAGAAGAAGATATATCCTATGAAATGACTGTAAACAACAAACGGTATGAGGCTGTTTATTATCAACAACCGGAAATCACAGACAGTATAGCTTTTGTAAAAGAAGCACAATCAACTCTCCTATCGAAATATACCGAAGAACAATTGGCCAATCCCTCGGACGAGATAAAACAAGAAGTTCGGGATTCCGCATTGTCATACACGATGGATTTATATTCAAAAAAGACGGTTTGGTTTATGATTGGCGAATACGCCAGGGAATATTACATCGTTATGTTTTATGACAATGAATACAATCATGCCGATGGAGAAGATTTATAATTATAAACCCAATAAAAACAAGCGGAGCTTTTTCTCGAAGCTCCGCTTGCTGTATTTCATGCTATCTACCGTCTCTCGATACGGCCGGCAAAACCGCCACCGGGGAATAAAGTGACCTTCAACTGTCGGTCTTCGGGAACAGGCATTACTACCCGTTTATAATCGCAAGCGGCACGGTCGGCATTTATACCGTCCTTGAACAGCTCTATCTCATAAAAGCCCTCTCCTAAAAATGAGAGATCGACAATTATATCCCGTTTATCCCAGTTTGTCAAACCTCCTACGTACCACTCATCGCCCGAGCGCCTCGCCATTGTAATATATTCGCCCACTTTCCCGTCAAGCCCCAAAGTTTCGTCCCACACAGTCGGGATGCGGGCTATGAAAGCGGTACACTCCGGTTCTCTCTTGTAATTCGAAGGATTGTCGCACAACATATTCAACGGAGAATCAAAAATAACATACGTAGCCAACTGACGACAGCGTGTGCCCTGACTCATCGGCTCACTATTCACCGGATTATAATTCTTCTTGATTGCATTGCGCATAGCTCCCTGCGTATAGTCCATAGGTCCGGCAAACTGACGAATAAAAGGAATCTGTACATCGTAAGTCACTTGGTCATATCCTTTCGGGCTCCATTTCAATTGTTCCAAACCATTCACGCCTTCATAGTTGATCACATTGGGCCATGTACGTTGCGCTCCCGTAGGTTTGTACATTCCATGAAAATCCACCAACATATTATAACGGGCACACAATTCCGAAGCCTCATTGATAAACCGCACCATCTCTTGGTCGTCCCTATCCATAAAATCTACTTTGAACCCTTTTATCCCCATATCGGCATAATGCTTCACAACATTTTCCATATCCCGATGGAAAGCCCAATATCCGGCCCAAAGAATCAAACCGACATTTTTCCCGTCGGCATACGTTACCAATTCAGGCAAATCTATTTCAGGAACGACCTGCATTAAATCGGCCTTTTTATTCACAGCCCACCCCTCGTCGAGAATCACATATTCTATCCCGTTCTCCGCAGCAAAATCGATATAATATTTATACGTCTCGTTATTGATTCCGGCACGAAAATCTACCCCGTAGAGATTCCACGCATTCCACCAATCCCAAGCCACCTTACCCGGTTTTATCCACGAAGTATCGGCGATACGCAGAGGTTTCCCCAAACGGAACACGATATCACTGGCGGCCAACTCTGCATCATTACCGGCAACGGCAATCACCCGCCACGGAAGTTGGGCATTGGCATCACGAGCAATATATTCTTCTCGGGAAGTAACAAACTTTTGTAACATGTTATGTCCCCCTTGAACCGTCGTTTTCGGAACCGGCGCAAAGTGCGACGTAAGGACCGGAGTATCGCCTCCACCCACCAAATACATACCCGGATAATTATCCAAGTCGGCTTCGGTTATACACACTTTCATTCCATGAGGCAACTCTACCAACACAGGAAGAAATAAAAGGCGCGACGATTTAAATTTGGTAATAGATTCATGTTCATAAGTATTCTCGAACGAGTTGATATACTGCGACTCGAAATCACCATCGTCTCCACGTTTTACATAGCTAGCGTACATCGGATAATCGGCGGGAAATGTAAAATCAACTTGTTCGTTATATACTGTATAAGGGATATTACTTTTATAGGTCAATCGATACGCTATTCCATCGTCATAAGCCCGCACAACCAACCCCTGTTTTCCCGATGTCAAAACCATCTGATTATAACGATCCTTCACTTGAAAACGTTTATAAACAGGAGCCGGAATCATCTCGTCTACAAAACTCCTGCGAACTTTGGGTTGTTTGGAATTCATGCCCCATAAAACTTTTGTTCGAGACTCGTTGTTTTCTTTTATCGTGATAGATATAGGAGACGGAGCCAAAACCTCTGTTTCTCCGGCAAACACGCTCAGAGTCGTCCCGGAATTCGTTACCGATACAACCGCTCTTAAATCTCCCGAGGGCGAAGCTACTTCATAATTTTTAGCTTGGGCCGCAAATACCGTCATGACCGCAATGAAAAGGGAAATGCACTTTTGGAAAATGTTCATAAGGTTAACTTTATTTTATTATTACTCTGTAAAATGCAATGATAAGCAAAAGCAAAAATAACAAAATAGTCACATATCGAAAAGAAAAGAAACTTTTATTTCTCATTTTTTATAAACAAGACATGTATTCCCCGCTTCCCGATACGAAATTTGCCGTCGAAACATTTGAATACAATTTTAAATTATGGACGAACGCAATCTCATCAACGGCTCGCTCGTGTCGTATCTCTCTTGGGCCGCCGATTTTATCTCACCCATACGTTGGTTTCTATTAGCTGCATTCGCATTGGTTTTGGCCGACTTGAAATTCGGGATCGAAGCAGCACGGCATCGGGGCGAAACCATACGCAAAAGCAGGGCGATACGCCGAAGCGCAAACAAAATCATCGACTATCTTTGCTGGATACTGGTCGCCACGAGCTTTGGCGAAGCGTTCGGCACACCGTTCGGGATTCCCATATTACCGGCTCTCGTGCTGTTAGTGGTGTATGGCTGTGAAATCAATTCGTGTTTCAACAATTACTTCGAAGCCCGGGGAAGCAAACTGCGAATCAATATCTTCAAATGGTTAAAAAACAAGTCCGATATTATGGTCCCCTCCGACGATGAAAACGATACCACGAAAACATAAACTTTACATCGGGATAACAGTCGCTCGATAACAATAATTTACGCCAAACATAGCCGGATTAGCTCAAAGTTTTGTATTTTTGCGAAAATTTACAAACATATACCTATGAATATTCTCGACCTAAGCGAACAAGAGATCATTCGTCGTAACAGTCTCGACGAAATGCGCAAATTGGGCATAGAACCCTACCCTGCTGCCGAATATCCTGTAAACGCCTATTCTCAGGAAATAAAAAATAATTTCGTCGATGGTGCGGAAACTCCTCGTCAGGTAGCCATAGCCGGACGTATTATGAGTCGGCGTATCATGGGTAAAGCCTCATTCATCGAGTTGAAAGACTCGGAGGGCCGTATCCAAGTTTATATTTCGCGTGACGACCTCTGCCCGGGAGAAGATAAAGAATTATACAATACCGTATTCAAAAAGCTGCTCGACATCGGCGATTTCATCGGTATTCGCGGATTTGTATTCCGCACCCAAATGGGAGAAATAACGGTCCACGCACAAGAGCTGACAGTACTCGCCAAATCGATACGCCCCCTTCCCATCGTAAAGATGAAAGACGGGGTAGCCTACGATGCTTTCGAAGACCCCGAGCTCCGTTATCGTCAACGCTATGTAGACTTGGTGGTAAACGAAGGAGTAAAAGATATATTCATCAAACGGAACAAAGTGTACAACTCCATGCGGGAATATTTCAACTCTCGTGGATATCTGGAAGTCGAAACACCCATTCTGCAATCGATACCCGGAGGTGCGGCCGCCCGTCCGTTCATCACCCACCACAACGCGCTCGACATACCTCTATATTTGCGTATCGCCGATGAATTATATTTGAAACGGCTGATTGTCGGAGGCTTCGAAGGAGTGTACGAATTTTCCAAAAACTTCCGCAACGAAGGCATGGACAGAACGCACAATCCGGAATTTACCTGTATGGAAATCTATGTCTCTTACAAGGACTACAACTGGATGATGGATTTCACCGAAAAAATGTTAGAAAAAATCTGTCTCGACGTAAACGGTACTACCGAAGTCAAAGTCGGTGAAAACACGATCAATTTCAAAACTCCGTTCAAGCGTATCACTATGCTCGAAGCCATCAAGGAACACACGGGTATCGACATCAGTGGCATGGACGAAGCACAATTACGCGAAGTTTGCAAAAAAATCGGGGTCGAGGTCGACGAAACAATGGGCAAAGGAAAAATCATCGACGAAATATTCGGCGAGAAATGCGAAGGCCATTACATACAGCCCACCTTTATCACCGATTATCCCATCGAAATGTCGCCGCTTACCAAACGTCATCGGAACAACCCCGAACTGACCGAACGTTTCGAGCTAATGGTAAACGGGAAAGAACTCTGTAATGCCTACTCCGAGTTAAACGACCCCATCGACCAACGGTTGCGTTTCGAAGAACAACTCCGCCTCTCCGAAAAAGGAGACGACGAAGCCATGTTCATCGACAATGACTTTATCCGGGCTCTCGAATACGGCATGCCTCCCACATCGGGTATGGGAATAGGTATGGACCGGCTCGTCATGCTCATGACAGGTCAAACCACCATACAAGAAGTTCTCCTCTTCCCGCAAATGCGCCCCGAGAAAGTTCAAAAACGAGATAACGAAGCGGCCTATACCACCATAAACATTCCTGCCGAATGGGTCGCACCCATTCAAAAAGCAGGATACCTCACCGTAGCCGACGTAGCAGAAGCCAATCCGAACAAAATGCATCAAGAAATCTGTGGCATTAACAAAAAATACAAGCTCGAACTGGCTAACCCTACGATCGACGATGTAAAAGAATGGGTAGAAAATGCAAAACGATAATCGACCATGCCTATACCCGGTAAAATAGCGATCATGGGAGGTGGCAGTTGGGCGACAGCTTTGGCAAAACTGGCGCTTAATAATGCCGATAATATCCTATGGTACATGCGTCGAGACGACCGTATCGCCGATTTCAAACAAACAGGTCACAATCCTGTATATTTGTCCGATGTCACATTCGACACATCTCGAATACATTTCAGCTCCGACATCAACGAAATCGCCGATGCAGCCGACACATTACTTTTGGTGACTCCATCGCCTTACATGAAGTCCCATTTAAAGAAACTGTCGGCCGACATCAGTAAAAAATTTGTCGTGACAGCGATAAAAGGAATCGTTCCCGACGAAAATATGATCGTCACCGAATACCTGCACAATTTCTATCACGTGCCGGAATCCCACTTGGCCGTAATCGGGGGGCCATGCCATGCCGAGGAAGTAGCGCTCGAACGGCTCTCCTATCTCACCATCGGGTGTAACGATCTGCAAAAAGCGAGAAGTTTCGCCGACATATTGGCGAGCCCCAAGCTGAAAACCATTATCTCCTCCGATGTAAAAGGCATTGAATATTCTGCCGTATTAAAAAACGTCTATGCCATAGCCGCCGGGATTTGTCATGGTATGAAGAGCGGAGATAATTTTCAAGCTATGCTCGTATCCAACGCCTTGAACGAAATGGATCGTTTTTTACAAGCAGTCTCCCCATGTCGGGACAGAAACATCAGCGACTCGGTATATTTGGGAGACCTTTTGGTTACCGCCTATTCCCGGTTCAGCCGCAATCACAATTTCGGATCCATGATAGGACGTGGTTACTCCGTCAGCGCCGCAAAAATGGAAATGGAGATGATTGCCGAAGGATATTTCGGCACGAAATGCATTTATGAAATAAACGAACGATACAAGGTGAACATGCCCATACTGCAATGTGTTTATGATATACTCTACAAAAAAGTATTGCCCCGGCACGCCATTGAAAGTATATATGATACATTTCTGTAATACAACTAATATAGTGAAACTATGAAATCAATCGAATTGAACATTGAAAAAGCATTAGGCACTGTATCCAAAAGCGATGTATTCGCATTGGAAAACAAAGCGAAAAGCGGCATGGAAATGCTGCACAAAGGTACGGGTAAAGGAAATGACTTTTTAGGGTGGCTGCATCTACCCTCCGAAATAACAGAAGCCCATTTAGCAGACCTCGAAGCTGCTGCAAAACAATTGAAAGACCGTTGCGAAATAGTAGTAGTCATTGGTATCGGAGGTAGCTACCTCGGAGCCAAAGCTGTTATCGAGGCTCTATCCGACTCATTCGAATTTCTTCGCTCGGAACATAAAAATCCGCTCGTACTGTTTGCCGGACACAACATCGGCGAAGACTATTTGTTTGAACTGCAAACCCTCCTGAAAAACAAATCTTTTGGCATCGTCGTCATTTCAAAATCGGGAACGACGACAGAACCCGCCATCGCTTTCCGATTGTTGAAAGAGCAGCTCGAAGCACAAGTAGGAAAAGACGAAGCCAAACATCGCATCATCGCCATAACCGATGCAAAAAAAGGTGCATTGCGTAAACTGGCCGACACCGAAGGATACAAAACTTTTGTCATTGCCGACAACGTAGGAGGCCGTTTCTCGGTACTCACTCCCGTAGGACTATTGCCTATTGCCATAGCCGGATTCGACATCAGAACGCTGGTTTCCGGAGCGGTAGCTATGGAAAAAGCGTGTGGAGAAGATATTCCTTTCGAGAAAAACCCCGCAGCGATTTATGCTGCCACCCGAAATGCTTTATATCAAAGCGGAAAGAAAATAGAAATCCTCGTCAACTTCAATCCTAAATTACACTTCTTCGCAGAATGGTGGAAACAACTCTACGGAGAAAGCGAAGGAAAAGAAAACCTCGGAATCTATCCGGCATCTGTCGACTTCACGACCGATTTACATTCGATGGGACAATGGATTCAGGAAGGTGAAAGAACCATCTTCGAAACCGTTCTTTCGGTTGCCCAAATGAAACATACGGTAAATATCCCTTCCGACAAGGATAATCTGGACGGGCTGAATTTCCTGTCGGGAAAGAGAGTGGACGAAGTAAACAAAATGGCCGAACTTGGAACTCAAATAGCTCACGTAGACGGCGGAGTCCCCAACCTAAAAATAGAAATACCCGAATTATCGGAGCTCTATTTGGGACAACTGATTTACTTCTTCGAAAAAGCCTGCGGCATTAGCGGCTATATCTTGGGAGTAAACCCGTTTAACCAACCGGGAGTCGAAGCATACAAACGCAATATGTTCGCTTTGCTCAATAAACCCGGTTACGAAGAAGAAAGTAAAGCCATACAAGCTCGTATCTAATTAAACATAACGTAAATGTAGGAACAGCCTGCCGAAAAATTCGGCAGGCTGTTCTTTTAAAATATCTTATCAAATAAATTTTTCTATATATTTTTAATATCTTTACTCCCTATAAAACATAACCCTTAGATCATGAGAAGATTAGCTACTCTTATTTTATCGTTATGGGGAATTGCACTCTCCCATGCCGCTCTTGAAGTCCCCAAAGCTCTACCCGCAACCGATATTACTGAAAATTCCTTTACCGCAAACTGGCAATCTGTATCTCAGGCTTCGGCTTACAATTTGAATGTTTTTGCCTATAAAATGGAAGATTGCGGGACAGAAGCAGTAAAAGTCACAGAAAGTTTTGAGGGATTAGTGCCTCGTTCTTCCGGGTCAAAACAAAATAAATACATAGACTCTAACCTATCCGTATTCCCCGAAAATTGGAAAATCGACGTGAATACCGGCTCTATTCGCCAATTATATACGACCAATGTCGCCGGAGATACCACATCTGTTTATTCGGGGAAAATAGCTCTGGCATTCGATGCCACAGGCGATTCGATTGTTACCCCTGTATTACCGGCTCCCGCCTCGAAATTTTCGTTTTGGATAAAAAACGCCAATGCCACCGGAACAGTCGCAGTTTACGGATTTGACGGCTTTCAATGGCACTCTCTTGGTGAAGCCTCAACAATTAGTTATCGAAGTGGGGGAATAGCCGATTTTTCCGCCAATATCCCGGTGGGGTGTATTCAGTTCAAAATGATTTATACCGATGAAAATCCAGATCTAAACAGTCCCACGGCTATTGACGAAATAAGTTATACTTATGGCGGTATCGTAAAAACACGGGATTATCTTGTCGAAAACAAACGAATCACAGAAACGTCAGCTCCCGTAACCGGACTCAAAGACAATACCGATTATTTTTACACGGTAAAAAGCACCAACGACTCTGAAACTTCTTTGGAATCAAATATGATTGATGTATTCGGATATGCAGGTTCCCTTTCCAAACCCGTACTCAAAGAATTCACCGATATTCAAGGGGGGCAATATACAGCCAACTGGAACACAGTCATCGGCTCCAACGGATATGTCGTTTACAATGTTTATACCCACATTGCCCAAAGAGATGAAACAAAAACCATTCTCCACGAAAATTTCGATGCTTTTACGGGAGGCACAATCGATCTTCCGGCAGAAGACGACGGTACAACGAATTACGACGAATATACAACTGTCCCTGACTGGTCTGTTAATTTCGGCTGCTGGACGGAAGGCATGCTCAGTGGTATCAATATTCAGACCCCCGTCATCAGCACAACCAATACAAATGGTTGTACAATCAACGTACGAGTATATGGAGCCAAAGGAGACAAAATCGACTTTAACAACTACTACTCACAAGGTACTCCCGAGAAAATAACCAAATTTCTCACACAAGAAGGCTATAATAATTTGACAATAGACTTTAAACATAGTAGTGAACAAATGTATATCGAATTATATTTCAGGCAACTCGATTATACCAAAGAAATCTATCTCGACGAATTCACAATGACTCAAACTCTTTCAAAGGGAGACCGGTTTAGCTATAACTACGATTATACCCTCGTCGAAGGCCGCAGGACGAACAGTTACACTTTTACAGATCTACCCAAAGCATGGGGAGACCAATTTGCATTTCGCATGAGCGCCTATGCGGTAGTGGGCGACGATCTTTACCAATCTCAATGGACAGAACTGACAAAAGTTCCCATTCCCTCGAATATAGACAATACCCTTCGAGAAAACCAAGAGATCAAGGTTATTTCCTATCCTGGCAACACAATTATACGACTTTTTGTACCCCAAGAAATTATCATCAGCGACCTACAAGGTCGAATCGTAGCCCAAGTTCAAGGCATTGAGGGAGATAACTCTATCTCATTGAAGCAAGGGATTTATTTGTTGCGATGTGGTAACTATTGTCAAAAATTCATCTGTCGATAACGAAGAAACGAGCAAAACGAAAATCGGGATTCAACATTTAGTCGATATAATTAAAACGTTCACATTTAAAATAATACGAGATTACCTCCAAAAGATAATCTCGTTTTATTTTTATTTCAACAGTCCGATTACTTTTAAAATCCCGACAATAGACCATGAGAATAGATTGAAAATAGCTTCAATCCTACTACAACAATGACTGTACAACATTGATACTAAACGAAATGAATCCGAATCAAAACCGAACTCTTTCCTAATTGATCTTTAATTATTCCGCTTCATACTCTACAACATCGCTTTCTGTATCATCGTCTTCCAACGCCTGAGCATCCGTTAAGATGGTTTTCACAAAAGTTGGTTTCTCATTAAACAAAACGATAGCAAATTGATGCCCGTCCGGAGTAATAAACTCCACCTGAGCAGCAACTCCCAAAACCTCAGTCGTATCACGACCGACATAGCGAGCGATTAAATCATACGATTGTATATAATCGTCTACATTTGTGGCGACAAATTGATCATAAGCCGATTTGGCGGTCTCATATTCTCGAATATACGAAAAGTCCCTATCCTTGTCAAATTTTACGTAAGCTTCATGATCTTTGGGCAAACGCTCCATAGCCTGTTTATATCCTTCTATTTTCGAAGCATAATTACGGTCATTCCCATGTGAACGCATAGCCTCTTTCAATTTTCGTTCGTAATCGGCACGACGAGCAAACTGGCTGTTCTCATCAAGTTTATAATTATGTTCCGCTACCTCCATCTCATATTTCAAACGTTGTTCGGTAGAAACGTAGCTATCGATAGCCTCTTGACGACCGGCTCGAAGACTATCGGCAACGGTCACTTCATGGAGAATTTCTACTTGAATCGAATCGACTTTCTCTGCGGATAAGTTTTCATCGGCCGATAGAACCCACGTCCCAGACTTCAACTCCGATTTCACATATTCTTTAAATGCACCGACATAATCTCCATCGGCTACTCCACCCCCACAGGCACATAAAAAAGCACCCATTGCACACACCGGAATCCACTTACATAATAGTCTCTTCATATCCTTATAACTTTATTTCATTTCAAAAAACAGAACAAACAAAAACAAATCTTGATAATATCGAAATACAATCCATTTCCATATTTGCAACAAAAATAGTACAAGCCCAACGCAGAAACAAGTTCGATTAGTAATGCCGAAACTCAACCTATTCTCGTATCTATTGCAAAAATAATGGATTATCACAGAATACAAACATTTATGCCTTAATTTTACATCTTGTTAAATTTTTAACAAACCAGAAATAAACCCAATATCCAATCTCAAACAAAATAAAAGTCTTTCAACATCACTTCTTTGGCTAATTATCTCAAAAACTCTATTTTTGTAGAATAAAACAAGTAACACGACATTTTGGAAAATATCGCTATTAAAAACTATCTTTTACAGCACAATGTGCCTTGCATTACTCCTAAGGCCGCGCTTATCGATATGGACGGAGTTCTCTACGACTCGATGAAAAATCATGTCGAAGCATGGTATCGTACACTCACCCCTATGGGATTCAAATGTTCCAAAGAAGAATTTTATCTATACGAAGGACGAACAGGAGCCAGTACAATTAAATACTTGTTCGACAAACATTTCGGGAAACAGGTGTCCGACAACGAGTGTGCCGAGATTTATAAAATCAAAGAAAAACATTTCAACGCGTTGGAAGAAATCGTTCCCATGCCGGGAGCCGACCTTATGCTGCAACGAATCATCGATAACGGCATACGCCCTGTACTGGTCACAGGTTCGGGACAAGGTTCTCTCTTAGATCGGTTAGACCACGATTATCCCGGCGTATTCGAACAGCAATATAAGGTGACGGCATATGACGTAAAGATTGGGAAGCCGAGTCCCGAACCCTATTTAATGGGACTTTCCAAAGCCGGAGTCAAAGCGAACGAAGCGATTGTCATCGAAAATGCACCCTTAGGGGTAGTCTCCGGTACGGCAGCACAAATATTTACCATAGCAGTCAACACAGGCCCCATTCCGGCACAAGCGCTTATCGAAGCCGGAGCCGATATGGTTTTCCCGTCCATGCCCGATTTCGCCAATCATGTCGACGAACTTATACACACGCTAAAAATCACCCGATAATATCATCTGTATGGAGTCGCAAAAAATCATATTCACCGCCACACCCGGCGAAACCCTTAAAAATATGCTCGAAAACTTTTCTTTCGATACCCTTTTTATACTCTGCGACACACATACCCAAAAATTCGCCCTACCCGAAATATCGAAAAACATATCCACACAGGCTCAATATATTACGATCGAAGCCGGCGACACCCATAAAACACTCCAAACAATCGTTCACGTATGGAACGAACTGAGCCACAAGGGAGCCAGCAGAAAATCGCTTCTTATCAACTTGGGAGGAGGTATGGTCACCGACTTGGGAGGTTTCGCCGCAGCCTGTTTCAAAAGAGGAATCCGTTTCATCAATATCCCCACAACCCTATTAGGAGCAGTAGATGCCGCCGTAGGAGGAAAAACAGGAATAAATTTCAATGGATTGAAAAATGAAATAGGAGCCTTCCGCCCGGCCGATACGGTCATCGTTTCTACACAATTCTTCCGGACACTGCCACAGAACGAATTACTGTCGGGATACGCCGAAATGTTGAAACACGGACTTATCGACAATCCGGCCACCTACCGTTCATTGCTCGATTTCGACTTGTCCATGCCCGATTGGGAAAAACTTCTGCCACTGCTCAAAGAATCGATACAAGTCAAAGAACGTATCGTCGCCGAAGACCCCTTTGAAAAAGGAATACGCAAAGCCTTGAATTTAGGTCATACTATCGGCCACGCATTCGAGAGCCTTTCACACAAGCAGGAAACTCCCATACCTCACGGATTCGCCGTGGCTTGGGGACTCATATGCGAATTACTACTCTCCCACCGTTATCTGAAATTTCCGTCCGAAACAATCTCCGAATTAGCAGCATACATCTATCGCCATTACAGAGCATTTCCCATTACCTGTAAGGACTACGAAACACTCCACGAGTTGATGACCCACGACAAAAAAAACGAAGCCGGATACATCAACTTCACATTATTGCAAACCATCGGCAAACCGGTCATCGACTGTCACATCGACAAGGAAGAAATATTCGTAGCATTCGACCTATACCGCGACCTATTTAAATTATAACCCCTACCGACTCTCTTGCAAGCAATTAGGAAATTTCGAAGAAAAACAGGAGTAAAAAAGTTGTTCAAAATTTTGTCAGTATAGAAAATACCACTACTTTTGCACTACCAATTCAGCGGGGTGTAGCTCAGCCCGGTTTAGAGTACGCGTCTGGGGGGCGTGTGGTCGCAAGTTCGAATCTTGTCACCCCGACTGATTTATAAAAGCACTGAAAATCAATCGATTTTTGGTGCTTTTCTTTTATATTTCTGATTAAAAACATATTATAAAGCATTTTTATATAACCGATTTTTTGTGTATTTTTGTTGCATTTCGGTGCATTCGGTTGCAAAACCATGCAAATTCCATGCAAAAATACTACTTATATTACTCACCATAGCCGGACAACAATAATCCATAAGGCATATCGAAAGTTGTTACACCGATGGTTCTCGATCATTCTTTCGGTAATTGCATTAATAGACATTCATACAGGTTTTGATTCCGAAAAAATAGACACTGCTAATCATCAAGTCATTGATTTTGCCAATATAAAAGTAAAATAGAATTTCTATAAGTTCACTTTGCATAATAGTATCTCATGGAGACTGAAACGGTCACAATATCATCATGAACCGTGTAGATAATACGATGTTCGGAATTGATACGACGAGACCAATACCCGGTGAACTCATATCTCAGAAGTTCATCACTGTTTTTTAATTATTTATGTACATTTGCAAAAACTATTCAGAGATGGAACAAAAGAGTGAAATCGTATTATATCAACCAGAAGGTTCTGTAAGTCTGGAAGTCCGTTTAGAAAATGAGACCGTATGGCTGACACAACAACAGATATCTGAACTGTTCGGAACAGGGAGGCAAGCTATAACCAAACATCTAAAAAACATCTTTGCCAGTAATGAGTTAGACGAAAATTCAGTATGTTCCATTTTGGAACTAACTGCCGCAGATGGAAAAAACTATAAAACAAAAGTCTATAACTTAGATGCTATTCTATCGGTAGGCTATCGTGTAAATTCAAAAAACGCTACACTTTTCAGACGTTGGGCAAATTCTGTTCTAAAAGATTATATGCTGAAAGGTTATTCCATCAATCAAAAGCTCGACAGTTTAGAGAAAAGAATTGATAACCGACTGAGAGAACACGACTCCGAAATACAAAGGCTCAGCAACCAAGTAGATTTTTTCGTCCGCCATTCCTTACCGCCGATAGAGGGAATATTTTTTGCCGGCCAGATATTCGACGCCTACAAATTCGTTTGCGATCTTGTCAAGTCAGCCCGAAAAAGTATCGTCCTTTTCGACAACTACATAGACGAGTCTGTCCTGACTTTATTCGGGAAACGAGGAAAATCGGTGTCGGTGGTGATTTATACGGATAAGATCACTCCGCAATTGGAGCTCGACATCAAGCGATTCAACGCCCAATATTCTCCTGTAAAGGTCAAGTTATACACAAAGGCGCACGATCGGTTCCTAATCATCGACGGGGAAATCTACCATATAGGCGCTTCGCTGAAAGACTTGGGAAAGAAACTTTTCGCCTTCTCGAAAATATCGGCTATTCCACCCGAAATCATATATAAACAAATTGACTCGTAAACGTTATGCGACCTCGTACCGATAAAATAGAAATCTCTGGTAATCTAGTTACAGGAGTATTCCACATCTACATCTTCAAACAAGCTAATGCCTATATCGCCTATTGTCCTTCCATCGATTTAGCCGCATCCGGGAACAGCATACGAAATGCGGAAGAGTCCTTACAAGAATCCGTGTCGATACATCTCGACTATCAGATAAAGAATAAAGAACTCTTGAAGGACTTGAAAAAGCACAAATGGAAAGTCCGATATCTTATTAAAAACAAGAAAAGCCGGTGATTGACCGGCTTTTTCATTTTTATACTTCGGTAGTTACATTAAATACATTCTTGTTACCCGACCGACTTCAATCCAATCAAAGTTAGAAATTCAATACAACAAGGGAAATTTATCACCAACAAAAAATAATCGCTAATAATTATTTCGATTATTCCCGATAATTAGTATTATAATAATAAAGCCAAACAAACATCTAATTATCAATATTTTACAAGAACTACAAATCTTATTTCCATTTATTTTTCATTGCAATTTTAAATATATTATATTTTAGAATCATTTTTTATATACTTAAATAATGAATATAAAATAAAAATATCTACATTTGAAAACCTGAAATAAACACAAAGACTCAAAATATACTCGAATTATCCTTAATAATCCATTATTTACCCATATAATTTTAATCATTATGAGAAAAACATTTCTAGGAGTACTCGTTTTTATGAGTCAATTGATTTTTGCCCAAGGAATCGAGGTAATCAGTACCAAAGCCCTTACACTCGACGGGCAAGGAGTATTTCTCCCGAAGATAAGTCCGAAGGGGGATTGCGTTCTAGTAACCAACGAAGACATGAGCGGTCTGAAAAAATTTGATCTTGCAACCGGGAAATTGACGACCATTACCAATGACCGAAGTGCTGGGTTTAATGCCCAATTTTCCGAAGACGGCTCTACCGTAATTTATAGAAAGAGCGAATATAAAGGGAAACTTCGCTACTCATCATTAAACAGTGTAAATCTACAAACCGGGAAAACAGAACAACTAGTAAAACCTACCCGAAATCTAGAAGGTGTGACTGTAAAAGGAGGTACGGTTCTCGCTGTAAATAATGGCAAACTTATTTCTAAACGGATTGCCGGTAAAAAGCTGAAAAACCTCCCGGCTATCCCAAGTATTAAGAACAGCCAGCTTTACATTACAATCGATGGAAAAACAAAGCAACTCTCTCCCAACGGAACGAATGTAGGATATTTATGGCCATCGGTTTCTCCCGATGGAGGAAAACTTCTCTATTATGTCATTGACGAAGCGAAAGCATACGTCTGCAATATAGATGGAACAAATCCGGTTTCTTTGGGGACATTGCGTGCGCCGGTCTGGTTAGGTAACGATTGGGTTGTAGGCATGGTAGATTATGATAACGGGGAAATCGTTACTTACTCCCAAATATTCGCCGTTACGTCACAAGGCACTCATCGCACGGCATTGACAGATCAATCAAAAATCTGCATGTACCCTTCTGCATCCGACGATGCTTCCAAAATCGTCTATACGACACAAAATGGAGAGATATTTTTAATGAATGTAGCAACCTCAAAATAATTAATCACCATGAAACTCAACAAACTTCTATCGATATGCTTAGGAATAACGTTAGCATTTTCGGTAAGTGCAAACGATCTAAGCGAGGCCAGAATATATATTAATCCGGGGCACGGCGGTTGGGGGCCTAACGACCGGCCGATGGCAACGATCAATTATGCTCAAATGGATACCCTCGGATTCTTCGAAACAAATACGAACTTGATAAAGGGAATGGCCCTAAGGGAAGAGCTCGTAAAAGCCGGAGCCGGATATGTGAGAATGTCGCGCACAGTAAACGGTGTTGTATCGGCCGATGATGAACACAAAACCGAAAACGACAAATACATCGAGACTCAGCCCGGAGAAAGTGGAACTCAACAGTTAGTTACCCTATCGGTGATTTGTCAAGATGTAGAGGCCAACAATATGGATTATTTCATTTCGATCCATAGTAACGCTGCAACGGAGGGGAGCAGTACGAATTATCCACTGATTCTCTATCGAGGGACCGATTCGGAATCGGGAAACGGATTGACAAACGCCCGCGATATGGCTCGTGCCGCATGGCCATATGTCAACAAGAATGAGGTTACCTATAAATCCTATTATACCGGCGAAAACGACAACAACAGCCGGGGCGACATATCTTTCTATGGTAGCTCGTCCTCAAACAGCATGGGATATACCGGTTATCTCGGTGTTTTGAAACACGGGTGTGATGGCTTCCTTTGTGAAGGCTGTTTCCACACCTATCAACCCGAACGCCAAAGACTTCTCAACAAAGACTACTGCAAACAAGAAGGTATGCGATATGCTCGGGCCATACGTGCATGGTTCAACGACGATAGCGAAACCACCGGCTGCATTATGGGAACTGTTAAAGATAAATATAACACTCTCGAACACGACCTCTATAAATACAAAATCAATTCGATCGATTCCTATGCTCCCTTGAACAACGTAACTATTATTCTTCAAAACGAGAACGGTGAAGAAGTAGGCCGATATACAACCGATAAAGAATATAATGGATTATTCGTATTTACCGATTTGACTCCCGGAAACTACAATCTGGTATTCGACATCGAGGGATTCTGGAAAGAAACCGAACCAATCGAAGTCATCGTCAATGAAACTGCATTCATTAATAAAAGGCTGACCGATTTGGAACACGAAGAACCCTCTGATGAAGAAATAGAAGAGGAAGTGCTTGATTATCCACACCCCGACCAAGACGGAGATATTGCAGCAGCGGCATATTACAATCTCACCAAAGAAACAGAAATTACCGACATCGAAGCCTTGAATGGACTTACCGTACGTCGGGCAATCCTGCGAGACAACAAATATTATGTATTGGCAGTAGATGAAAATAAAATTCCTAAACTCTTGGTTCTGAATCCAGCAACCGGAGAACTCATTAAAGAAATGAGTACCGAAGGTCTTGTAACCGAAGGTTATAACGGGAAAGAATTACCCTATATACTATCCGATATCGCCTTTACTATCGACGGCGTGCTTATTGGGACAAACTCGACGGTCATCGGCAAAGAAGGCAATGCGTATCAAACCGGAGACTTTTACGTATATAAATGGCAGGGAAGTGAAACGACCTCGTTAGAAGATTCAGCCCCGGTTGTCGTCGCTACATTACAAACGAATACAAGTGCCAGCCTCGCAGCCGCCGGAAATAACAACTCCAACTATATAGCCAACACCATCGCTGTAAGCGGCACGATCGACGATTTCCAACTGTATTTCGACTCCCATGCCGGAAACGCTTGGAATACGGCATACGGTATCAGATATGTATGTTGGAACATTAAAAACGGAGAAGTGGCCGGATTCCAGAAAAACGATACGGACTTCGACGAAAGTCAAATCGGAGAAAAAGCCCATATCACACTCTCGCCCTTAGCAAAAAGTAGATTGATCATAGACGGTACACTCACGGCCCCAAGAGAATTTTTAATGGACTGGATGAGCGATCAGGGAATCATGCTAGCCGATTTCTCGGATAACATTCCGGTAGAGTCATACGGAGCGAATTATTTCCGTTACGCCGATAAAATTTATATGAGCGCACCCATTTGTGAAAGTCAAGGAGATGGAAATTATTCTTATAAAGTTCGTTTATATGACATTACGAATGGAATAGATCAAGCCCAAAACATCGGAGATACCGAATCTTTCATCTCCACTACGGGACTTTCTCCAATGACAAGTATAGGAATCGTAGATAATTCCGATATAGATATATACCTGTTGGCTGGAAACAAAATCGTAAAATACACGACCAAAGGCATGGAGCAATCCGAATCTCCCGCCCGTATATTTGCATACGGTTTATCCTATGACGAAACAGAAGACGGATATACTATCAACTTCAACTTAAACGAGGATGCCACATCTGTAAACTTGATATTGAATAATCCAGAAACAGGCGAAGCTGTTCAAACGATTGCATTAGGAGCGCTACCAAAGGGAGCGAATCAGACTACTATATCCAGAGCCGATCTTCCTGCCGAAAAGCTGAATTGGAGTATTCAAGCCATCGCCGGAAACGTCACGAAATTTACGAAAATATCCGACGACAGTCCTCTATACCAGTACTATGCGCCATACGGTGTCGCCATCGATAAATCACCTGAAAGCGACTACTTCGGACGTATCTATATAACGAACACTGCTGCCGGAACAGTAAGTGCAGGAAATCCTTCACAAGCCCAAACCTCGACAGTGGGTGTGTATGTACTCGGTGCAGACATAAGCGATATTACTCAACAAGGCTCCACAGCTTATAGCGGAACCATATCTTGGAGCGGAGAAACCGGTATGGGTCCGAAAAAAGCAGCCGTAGCATCAGATGGACGAGTATTCCTATGCGACGCCAGCCCGAACAACGCAGGTATTTACCTGATGAACCCCGAAACCTTTGATATTTCTTCTATATTTACAGGAGCTACAAATTCGAATGGCAGCCTAATGATAGGAGGCAAATATGTATGCGGCCAAATAACAGCCGTAGGTATTCGAGGAGAAGGTGCTACAACTCAACTTTATGCCATAGATAAAACGGCTTCGGGTTCATCTTGGAAAAAATTTATCAACGTCTATAACATCGGCGAATCGAATACATGGACAACTGCGCCCAACGAATCGAAAGCCGCCAGTAGTTACGTGGGCAACGACAACAGCAGTATCGTTCCCGTTTCTACCGGATATTGGGCCGCACAATACAGAGGTGGCGGAAGCAACTCTCCCGCAAATCCATGTATGTTCTATTACAGCGATCAATACCAAGATGCCGTATTTAATACAGCCGAGCCCAACATCATCGGTGAGTCGTCCCAAAACGGAGCTCTCGCCGTCAATGAAAAAGAACAGCTTATAGCCCTTAGCGTAAATGGCGGAGTGGCCGTGTACTCCTACAAGATGAAAGAGGGAATACCTTCTGTCACGGAAAAATTCCGAAAAGAAATTGCCGAAATGGGCGGTTATGTTAATGATTTCGAATTCGACTATGCCGGGAACTTATATGCGGTATCCAATGCCGGTGAAAGATTAGCCGTATGGGCTATGCCTACCAGTGACAACAGTTGTGTGACACCCGCAAAGAAATCATTGGTATTGAACAATATATATACAGGCATAGAAAATGCAGTAAGCATTTCACGTATATCGCCCAACCCCACGACGGGAATCATTACGATATCTGCTCAAAATACAATCGAAACGGTCGAAATATATAATATAGCCGGTTCTCTGGTAATGAGACAAGCCCATGTAGGTACGACAACTATTTCTCTCGACCTTTCCGATCTTGCTGGCGGTATGTATTTTGTAAAAGTGAACGATGGTAAAGCCGTGAAAGTCATCAAAAAATAAAATGCTAAACTATCCCGACTCATCTCTTTGAATAATAAAGATATAGTCCTACACAAAATCCCCCGCCTTGAAAAAGAGCGGGGGATTTATACATTTCTGTTAATTACGATCACTACTTTTATTACCCATTTTTATTTCTCTCGCCTCAAAAAGACAAACCTAGTAACAGGCCCCATCTTACATTTGAAACTCCCCCATAAGTTCGTATGTGTCTGGTTCATAGCCAAAACGGAAAAACAAAGAGAACACACCGAGCAAACGAAAAATATCAGACCCGTAGTAGAAAGGATATCGCCCAATCCCACCAACAGAGAAACGATACCTCCAAAAGCAAAACCTGCTGCTCCGAACAACGCAGAGGCCGTTCCCGAATTGGCTCGCTCACAATCCATGGCCAAAGTCGTAGAAGCTGTAAAAGTCAATCCCATAGAAAAAAGCAACACAAACAGCACAGCCTCATATACAGCAAAATGATATTCATTACTAAGGATTACAAACTCTACCGCAATTTCAAACTCCCCGCACGAAAATCCTCTCTTCAAAAATGAAAACAATTTCTAATATCTTCTTAACAATAAGGACTATATCAAAAACATTTTTCACATTTAAAGCCATACTATCCTAAAAATAACTTCATCGACTACATATTAACAGAAAGATACCGTATATTTGTCCCTCAAACTTTTGGATATGAAAAAAATAATAGGACTTTTTATATTCATGGGGCTGCTTTCCGCCACCACCGTCCAAGCACAAAATTACAATACGAAGTGCTTAGGCATATCAGCCGGATACATGTTCGATACAGAAAACATACAAGCAGGAGTTTTCATGCATCTCCCCTTTGCAAAAAACTGGCGAGTAGTGCCGTCGGTCAACTACACATTCTCGCACCACGACCTCAACGAATGGGAAATCAACGGGAACATTCATTACCTCATTCCTTTCGCCGGTCGATTCTCGGTATATCCCTTAGCCGGTATCGCGTTTCAAAGTTGGAGGGGAAATGCGTTACAAAACGATAAAGAACTCTCCAATACCCGAAATAAATTCGGAATAAACGCCGGAGCCGGATTCGAAATGAGCATTTCCCGCCACCTAAACCTACATATAGAGGGAAAATATATTTTCATAAACGACTTCAATCAGGCTAATATCTCCATTGGTCTCGGATACAAATTCTAATTTCCCATGAGTTTGTCTCCCTCCCGACGTTTCCATGTCGTTTCTCTGCAAGTCCCTTTTCCACCGGACTATGGAGGGGTTATCGATATTTACTATAAGTTGAAAGCGTTAAAAAAAATGGGCTACGAGACATGGCTACACACATTCCAATACGACCGGAGTAGAGCCGAACAACTGAACGAAGTAGCCGCCAGAGTCTCTTACTATCCGCGCCACCGTTCTGTTATCCGCCAGTTTTCACATATCCCTTATATAGTTTCCAGTCGCCATTGTTCAAAACTTCTCGACGACCTGCTTTCCGACAATGCCCCCATACTGTTCGAAGGTCTGCATTGCTGCGCCTTTCTGTCCGACAAACGGCTGAAAGACCGTATCAAATTAGTCCGAATGCACAACATCGAGCACGAATATTACAAAGAATTATCCCGCAAGACATCAGGGTGGAAAAAACTCTACTACGAACTCGAAGCTGTCAAATTGGCAAAATACGAAAAGATACTCCTGCATGCCGATGCCATTTTAGCGATCTCCGAGAGCGACCGCTGTTATTTCTCGTCGAGATACCCGCAAATCCCGGTGTCGCTGCTTCCCGCCTTTCACGCATACGCCGAAGTAGCCCCTGCCGGCCCGAAGGAGAACTATATCCTTTATCACGGAAACCTTTCGGTCGAAGAGAACATAGAAGCTGCCGAATATCTGTTACGGCAAGTCGTCCCGCTCACACAAGGCACATCATGGATATTCGCCGGGAAAAATCCCCCGGAAACACTCGTTCGGCTGGTCGAACGGACACCCGGCGCACAACTTATCGCCAATCCATCGGAAGGGCAAATGAACCACCTCATCGAAAAAGCGGCGGCCAACCTACTCGTCACATTCCAACCCACGGGATTAAAACTGAAACTATTGAATGCCCTCTTTCACGGAGGACACTGTATCGTAAACAGCAAAATGCTATTCGGCACAGGCTTGGACAAAGCCTGCCTCATTGCCGATACACCTCAGGCTATGGCTCGCGCTGTCGAAACCGCCTTAAACGAACCTTTCGACCAAGCCAAACGCACCGAACGAATACAGCTACTGAAAGCGTACGATAACGAAAAGAATATTCATGTCCTCTCCGATCTTCTCGAAGAGAAACTCAGGTAAATACAAATAAACAATCATTCAACCCCTCTCCGCAGAACAAAGTTCTGTGGGTCTCCCCTATTGCTAACGCAACTTCCCGTAAGGCTACGGGACACGGCAGGGGAGAAGGGCTAATACCTTCGATAACGAGAACAGAGTGATGCATATCTCTCTCCCTCTGTGTTCCTGAAAGGAATATAGGGGGAGTGCCCGCAGGGCGAGGGGGTTGAAAAGAATATCAAAAATAACATTTCAATCCTCTCCCTGCCGATAGGGAAAGTACCCGTAGAAAAAAGAAGGAATGAAAATAAACAGTAAAGCCAAAATGTTGAACACCAACACCCTCTTCCCTTGCCGTGTTCCGCAGCATGGCGGGGTGTTTTTGCAACGCAAAATATAGGGGAGGTGTCCGAAGAACGGAGGGGTTAAAGAAAAAGACAAAAAAGTATGGCTATTCTACCTTTACCGGGAAATCCAAAGCCCTCATAAATCCTATATGATTTATGAGGGCTTTCTATGAGGAACACTTCGAATGAGCCTAAAAACAATTCGGCTATACTTTATTTATAATCTTTCAGCATCTCCTGCAAACGTTGACGGGCAAAAAAGATTCGGCTTTTTACCGTGCCCAAAGGCAAATCCATTTTTTCGGCAATCTCGTGATATTTATACCCTGCCACATGCATAGAAAACGGTATCCGATACTCCTCGCTGAAACTATTGATAGCCGTTGTAATCTCCTTCACCGTAAAAGAACCTTCCGGCGACGCGAATCCCGAGTCTTGGGGCAAATTCAAGTGATACAGATCTTCTGTCTGGTCTATAATAGTCTGGTTCCGTACAACCCTGCGATAATTATTGATAAAAATATTTCGCATGATGGTAAACACCCAACCTTTGAAATTGACATTGTCGATATATTTATCTTCGTTGTCGAGAGCTTTAAGAGTCGTATCTTGAAGCAAATCTTTCGCTTCTTCCCGGTTTGCGGTAAGCATATAAGCGAAGTTTAGCAAATTGTCTTGGAGACCTAACAATCTATCTTGAAATTTTAGAGAGTTCATAATTGAAAATTTTGATGATTTTGTAATTCTTGTTTACTACTTATACTACTACTTTGTATTACGAAAATGCATCGAAAATCTACTCATACTAACTACTACAATCTGAAATTTCTACATTCTCCTAAACGTCTTCGAAACATTCAGCTATTTCAAAGGGGCTCAAAAAAAATCTGTTTTCGCAAAATACAATCCCATAATATTGTTCTGATTATTTTTTATTTACTTTGTAACATATTTCTTATCTTTTTTAATTGTGCTTCTTAATATTAAACACATAGGTTCATGAAAAAGTTTCACAAATATATCTTTTTTCTCATATTATTTTTCCAGTATTTTGTATCGAATTCACAAAGCACTGTTTATCAAATAGATATAACCAAAGAAATCGGGAGTACGACTTGGCGATATTTAAGAGCCGGTTTACACCAAGCCCAAGAACAAAATGCAAAAGCCGTCATACTACGGCTGAACACCTACGGGGGAACTGTCGTTCACGCCGATTCCATGAGAACAGCCATACTCAATGCACCCATTCCCGTCTATGCTTTCGTCGACAACAATGCCGCATCGGCAGGAGCACTCATCGCCATAGCCTGCGACAGTATCTATATGCGCAGCAGCGCAAGCATGGGAGCCGCTACGGTAGTCAATGAAACCGGAGCCGCCATGCCCGACAAATACCAGTCATACATGCGGGCGACCATGCGGGCGACGGCCGAGTCACACGGAAAAGACGAATCGGGAAACTGGCGGCGCAATCCGCTCATAGCCGAAGCTATGGTCGACGAAAGAGTAATCGTCCCCAATCTTTGCGATTCGGGCAAAGTACTCACCCTTACGGCAAACGAGGCCATCGCCCAAAAATATTGCGAAGGCATAGTCGATAACGTCGATGAGATCATTTCGCAAAAACTCCGGTACGAGACTTATACTTTACAAGAATTCAAACCCTCGCTCTTCGACGATATCGCCGGTTTTCTCACCCACCCCGCCTTTCAGGCTCTCATGGTAACGCTCATATTCGGCGGTATCTTCATGGAACTGAAAACACCGGGCATAGGATTGCCTTCGGCCATTGCCTGTACCGCAGCCGTACTTTATTTCACTCCACTTTACATCGACGGATTAGCCGCGAACTGGGAAATACTGCTTTTCGTCATCGGCATCATTCTGCTCATTTTCGAATTTCTCGTTATCCCCGGCTTCGGTATAGCCGGCATTTCGGGCTCCATTCTGATATTAGGAGCACTCATTTTGGCATTGGTCGGGAATGTCAATTTCGATTTCAACTTTGTTTCTGCCGCCGACATCAGCAAAGGAATAATAACTGTCATCTCGGGAGTCATTATTTCCGTAGCTTTACTCTTTTGGTTTTTCCAAAAAATCGGCAGTAAAGGCCCACTCGGACGTTTAGCCCTTCAAGCAGATCAAGCCACAGAAAAAGGATACATCGGAGTTCCCTCCGAATTACAAGAATATATCGGAAAAGAAGGACTCGCGGCAACCATACTCCGACCCTCCGGGAAAGTAACCATCGGCGACAGACAGTTCGACGCCGTAGCCCTTCACGGATACATCGAAAAAGGAGCGGGTATAAAAGTTGTCAAATACGAAAACGCGCAGCTTTATGTGATCGAAATCAAATAAAAAAACGTTATAAGAAATTCAATATGAAATTCATCGGTATTATTCCGGCTCGCTACGCCTCTACCCGATTCCCAGGGAAACCGCTGGCCGACATGAAAGGGAAATATATGATTCAACGGGTCTACGAGCAAGTCCGCAAAATCCTCGACAATGTATGTGTCGCCACTGACGATGACCGAATATTCAACGCCGTGAAATCTTTCGGCGGGAACGTTGTCATGACATCGGCCGAACACCGTAGCGGAACAGACCGTTGCTTCGAAGCCTACAATCGTCTGGGCGGAAACGAAGACGTAATCATCAACATTCAAGGGGACGAACCGTTTATCAAACCCGAACAGATCGAGAGCCTCATCGCTTGCTTCGATTCGCCTCAAACCCAGATAGCGACCCTTGTGCGCCCCTTCGAGGCAACCGAAGGTTACGAGGCCCTCGCCAATCCCAACTCTCCGAAGGTCATTCTCAACGACAAAAACGAAGCTCTCTATTTCAGCCGTTCGATAATTCCCTATATGAGAAATATATCCCCCGAACAATGGCCCGATAAACACGTTTACTACAAGCACATCGGCATGTATGGATACAGAGCCGACATATTGTCCCAGATCACCCAGCTACCCCAGTCGTCGCTCGAAATCGCAGAATCGCTCGAACAACTCCGGTGGCTGCAAAACGGCTATACGATTAAAGTGGGCATCACCACCCAAGAAACAATCGGTATAGATACCCCCGATGATTTACAAAAAGCACTCACTCTACTCTGAAAATTATGACGTTAGACCGAACAACGACACCGCCTGTCGGAACATTTCCGCCCCTATCCCTGCCCGCACCCGGTATCCATGCTTTATCGAACGGCATCGAAATCATCGCCTGTAATCGAGGTGACGAAGACGTGTGCCGCATAGACCTTATGTTCGAAGGAGGTTACTATACCGAACAGAAACCGGGTACAGCCGCCCTCACCCTGTTGATGCTCAAAGAAGGCGCTGCGGGCAAAAGCTCGGAAGAGATAGCCGAATCATTCGACTACCACGGAGCATGGCTGCAAACCTCCGCATCGAGTCACTATCTCTATGTCACGCTCTACACGCTCAATCGGCATCTCGACACCTGCCTATCTCTGCTGGCAGACATCGTTACACGACCCGATTTCCCGGAAAAAGAATTCACCCGGCTCAAAGAACGGCGTCTCCAACAACTGCTCGTTCAGAAAGAAAAAGTAGACGTCCTCGCCTCCGAGACTTTTCTCTCTATGATTTTCGGGGACAAGCACCCTTACGGACGGGCTGTCACCCCCGACCATATAAACCATATCACAACCGAAGACCTCCGAGACTACCATCGGCAGCACATCGCTCCCGGGAAATGTCGTATCTTCATCGCCGGAAAAATCACCGGGAAACTTCTCGATAATTTGGAACTCCACTTCGGCCACACATGGAATGTACCCTCTGTCGATTCTGCGATAATCCCCGCTTTCCCCATACATCATACCGAAAATCCGATAATAGTCACCCACAAAGAAAACGCCCTCCAATCCGGAATCCGAATGGGACTGCCGGTCATCGGCCGGGAAAACCCCGATTTCTTCGCCCTGAAACTGCTCTGCACTATACTCGGCGGATATTTCGGCAGCAGACTCATGTCCAACATACGGGAAGAAAAGGGCTATACCTATGGCATATCCTCCTCTATCGCAGCTATGCGATACGGAAGCTATTTAACCATATCGACCCAAACCGGAACCGAATTCACCCGCCCGCTCATCGACGAAGTCTTCGCCGAAATAGATCGCCTCAGAAACGAGCCCGTCCCGACCGACGAGTTCATCACCGTACAAAACTACCTGAGAGGAGACATGGCTCGTACCCTCGACTCCCCCTTTTCCATAGCGGACTACTACCTTTCATTGAAAGCCAACGATCTCCCGGTCGAATATTTTGCGCAGCAAGACGAAGCCATACGGCAACTGTCACCCGGCGATCTACTATCGGCAGCACAAAAATATCTCGTCCCCTCACAATTCTACATAGCCGTCGCCGGAGACAAGAACAAAATTCCCCCGCTCTCCCTACCTTGACAAATTCTTTCTCCTCTACCACGCCCCCTATTGTTACTCGACACCCCAATGCTACGGGGGGGCAGAGGAGGTAGCACGTAGTGACGGAAGGGTTGAAAACGGCATCTCATTAGCCGGTTTATATTGGACATTTAACCCCCTCGCCCGATGGGCACTCCCCCTATACCGCTACGCGGCACAGGGGGAGAGGGCTAAAATGCGCTTCGAATATTTTAAACTCCTCCATTGCCGTGCCCCGTAGCTTTATGGGGTATTTCTGTTTCACTATCGGAGACATTTAAAACTCCTCCCCTGTGTGGCGCCAGCCATATAGGGGAGGTGGCACGTAGTGACGGAGGGGTTGAAAACAGCATCTCATCAACCGATTTATATCGGACAAATCACATTTTCACCATACGTTTGGGGGGCCCGCTCCAAGAGCAACCCATACAATAAACTGTTTCAAGATCGAAACCATCGAGAGTCTCGCCCTCTTTGCGGGCAACAATTTCCCCTCCATCGGTCACATACACCGCTCTACGCTCTCCCTTACCGTTCTTCACATACATCGAAGACACTTTACACTGCGGACAAAGCAATTTTCTCATCGTACAAATAGTTTACCCAATCGATACCGAATATACAAAAAAAGGACCTCGGAAAAAACAATTCTTCCAAAGTCCCTTTTTCAATCACTTATAAGAAATAATCCTTGACAATTACCTCTCACCCAGTTTTTCGTCCATATACAAAATACTGGCTTCGTCTTTACAACGTTTCAACTTCTCGACAATGCCCAAAGCCGTGGCCTCTTCTTCTACCTGCTCGCGCACATAGCCCCAGAGAAAATCTTGCGAAGCCTTATCCTTTTCGGAAGAAGCGACATTTACCAACTCGTCGATAAGAGAAGAGACATGGCACTCGTGTTTATAAACATTTTCAAAAGCATCGAGCACACTCTCCCATTCCTGAGGAACGACATCTATCTTATCTACTTTGGCTACACCGCCGCGCTTCGATACATAATCGGCCAAGTCGTAAGCATGCTCCAACTCTTCCTGAGACTGTTTTCTCATCCAATTGGCAAATCCGTCATATCCCAATTTTTTGAAATAAAACGACATCGATAAGTAAAGATTCGACGACCACATTTCAGCCGCAATCTGAACGTTAATGGCTTCTTGTAATTTCTGTGAAATCATAATGGTTTATTTTTATATGTTAATACTCATTTTCATTACATCTCGATAATATACAAAAATTATACCATCACATAATAACTGAAATAAAATATTAGAATAAACCCGTTCGGCCCGATTTCATACCGTATTTGTATCTGACATGCAATATTGTCCGATTTCCCAACATAGACATTTTGGCAGGAAACACCCACTATACCAAGCTCATTCGATTAGTTCCCCGCTATGACGATCACCGTTGCCCGTTCCTGCTTATACATGGGCATAGACTGCCCTATCGAAGCATTGATATAGGTAGGATCACACACGACATACCGTTTACCATTCAGTTCGACATAATCACCCTCAACTGGTCGTCCGAAACAAACGGCAGTAGCTATATGCCGGGGATAGTCCAATAAAACGACCTCCAAACCAAGCAGTTCCCGCACCAGACAAGCATATAGTACAGCACGATCTTCACAGTCGCTATACGGGTAATAAAACAGTTCGTCCACAAAGAACGGTTTCTCATATCCGAACTGTTCCCCATCGGTTTTATACTCAAACGCCGTCTGCACAAAATTGAGCAACAAGCCGGCAGCTTCGATCTCGTCTTTGCCTGCCAGTTTCGGGCGAAACGATTCGATTGCTTTTTTTGCCGTACCCGACAAAGCGGCTTGTGCGTAAACTCTATTTTCACAATGGGGATAAGCGGCATAAAAATCAATGAGGTTTTCGTTCGTCGCGACACATATTTCCATGTCGGGATAACGTTTGGAAACAAACCTTTTTTCGGGTACCGGCCTTTCGGCTAAATTCAATTCCCTACGAATCGACAAGTCGATTACCCTGTCCGCTTCCGAAAAATTTTTCCGGTAAGTCTCCACCTTGCCTCCACCGGCTATGGTTTTATCCAATACATAATACGTCCGGCCGGCCACGTTTAACGATGCATAGCCATAAAGCGTGCCGGAGCAGGGAATCATCATTGTCAGGGTGTTCCCCCGGCGCAATAGGCGAGCATCATATCCCAGCTGGGTCAATAGGTATGTTTGCAACAATACCGCTTCGTTCCCCGATGACAAACAGGTTTTCGCCATTCTGCCCGACAGTTCCACATACCCCCAGTCGCACAAGTTCATTTGCCGGCCATACCGGTTGCAGCATGAGACTAAGGCATCGCATTCACCGGAAGAAATTCGTTTCCAAGCTCTTGCGATCTGTTCTTCCTTCAAGCCGAGGAGTTCGAATCCTTGTAAGGCGACAGACGGTATGGTGCAGCGCATACCGTAAAACTCGACCTCCACCTGCGGTTGTCCCGGCAGAGGGAGAACTACCGGATAGTCGACCGGTTTCGGCTGTACGACAGGCGGTATCTCCTCGATCTGCACGTCGGGCAGACGCACAGGAAAAGTCGGCTCGTTCACTTTCTTCACGATAGGAGCCGGCGGTTCGGGGCGAAGCGGTTTTTTCCGCCCCGCTACCACATCGAAATATTCCCACCGTTTAGCCAAGTAATCGGCAAATTCGGCGTTGCGTTTCTTCCGGTAAGACAGAAAATCGGACTGTCTTTCTTTTTTATAGTTTTCAAAATCGTTCTTCTGCTCCCGACTGTACCTATCGAAATCCGATTGGGAATAAGCCGAAAAAGAAATGACAGCCGTAATAGCCCATATACAAAAACACTTCATAAACCTTCTTTTTTAAACGGCACAAGGCGGAGAGGTTTTCTCCGCCTCGCATAAACTATGAGAAATTACAGAGACAAGTTCCTAAGCACGATTTTGTCCGAATCGAACTCCCAGCTCGATGCATACGTCCTGATTCCTATCGTCACGTTAGTAAACGAAGTCACCGTGGAAGACACGTCTGTAAATTTTATCTCGCACTTCAAAGTCGCCCCGCTGGGGAACGTTTTACGCACGGGAGACAAAACACCCGGTTTGGAAGTTCCTCCGAAAGTGATTACCATATTATATACACCTCCGTCATAGGTATAGAATCCACCGTCGCTATCGTATGCATAAGACAGGTGGTCGTTAAACAAATCTACCGAAGCCAAATCAGAGCCGTTGTTAGTCATCGAGAACTCATAGGTGACGGTCGAACCCGATTTTCGCATCGAAAGCAGTTTCATCGATACTCTACTGTCACAACTTTCGATGGTTCCCGAAACCGTGGAGCCACCCCCGCCGGTCCCCCCGCCTCCCGAAGTAGGCACGGTCATCGAGACAGGAATCCGCAAGTCTCCGAGATCGGTACGCACGATGACCGTACAGGAATATTTCCCGGCCGATAATCCCGTCCTGTCGGCATAAGCGGTAACATCTTTTATCGTTTCGTAATTTCCCTGAACATATTCGGGAATCGTACCCAATACGGACGAGAACGAAAGCCACGAGGCATCACCCTCTGTGTATAATTTATAATCGGTAGCTCCGTTGTAGGAATACAGGAAAAACAACTCCGAGGTCTTGTCCGTCCCGAAGTCGATACGTTCGGGATATACTTCTATGCGACGAGGCTCGTCCACCTGTCCGGGCAGCACGCTTACGGCCAACGACAGCGACTCCCCGTTACCGTTGACCAAAATCGTAGTCGTTTGCGCGGCAGTTATTTGCGCTCGGTCTACCGTCACCTTCACCGAGGACGACTTTCCCATTGCCGTAGTTCCGTTTTTAGGCGACACAGTCAGCCACGGAACTGTAATCCCCGAGATGGTCCAGTCCACCGAACCGGCATTCCCTTTGTTTTGTATCGAGAAAGACAGTTCGCTATACTCTGTTCCGAAATCGAGGAACGAGGTATTCAACTTCAACAGAGAAGTCTCGCTCTCTACTTCTACGGTTATGGGCAATGCTACGGACTCTTCATCGGCGTTGACGATAATAGAAGTCGAGGTCGTCTTGTCCAACATTCCTCGGTCTACCGTCACTTTCACCACTTGGTTGCGGCCGGCGTTCAGGCTTCCCGATGTCGGCGAAACCGTCACCCACGACTCCAATCCCGATATGTTCCAACTGGTGGTTTTATCTCCCGTGTTCGTGAGCGTGAAAGTCAACGACCGGGTATCCTTTCCGAAACGGAGCGACGAAACCGACAGTTCCAGTTTCGAAAGCCCGTTATGAGGCTTCAACTGTATGTCGCCCGCCGATTTTTTCCCGGCGACCACATCGACACGCATCGTTGTCGACACATAACCCTGTGCCTGTACCTGCACCGTATACTGCCCCATTTCCAAATCCTCGAACTCATAACGGCCGTCCGACCCCGTGGTCGCTTTCAATCCGGTAGGATTCAAAGTCACCGTCGCACCCTGTATGCTCTTGTCCTGTACCGTCGCATCGGTCACGATGCCGCTTATCGACCCGGTCATGTCCACCTCGTCTTTGGCACACGACACAAAAAGAGCTGTAAGAATAAAAATACTGAAATACTGATAAAATTTTCTCATAACTACGTGTTGTCTGATTTTCAAAATTGATAGGCCACCGATACACCCGCTCCGTTTTCATAAGCGACAGGAGCAAAACGGAAAGCCGTGTTCTTCTTCACGATCGTTCGTTTCGCACCGTCGGCGACGATGGCATCGATGAGGTTGTATACATATATCGCACCGGCTCCGATAAAAAATCCGTTGCGCACATTCTGCCAATTATCGGCCTTGCTGTTATAGGTTTTGGCAAACTTAGGCTGCTCTTTCATCTTTTTGATATACGAAGCTCGCAGATTCTCGGCGACCAATGCGCCTCCCACAGCCACGACCTCGGCCGACAAAATAGAGATTCCTTTCGCCATGCTCCCCTTGTACATCTGTCCCCACCCCGGTACGAACAGGGAACGAACGAGCCCCCTCGCCCCATACTTGCGGGAAAACGACACGAGGTCGAACAACGGAGGCAATTCCGGCGAAACCGCCACAGCATACAAACTGCGACATCTATACTCGGTCGTACCGCCCACTGCGACCAACTCCCAATACAAGTCTATCAGGTTGGCTGTCAACTCCACCCGTTTCCCGTTCACATCGAACGTTATCTGCGCCTCGGTGCGGATTTGTTCCGTCAAGCCCCCGTTCGACCGCTGTTGCTCCACCTTTTTCGAGATGTGCCTGTCCACCGTAACCTCTACCGTCGACTTCAAGTCCTCGTTCCTCGCCAACGCAGAAAAACAATCTGCCTTAGCTTCCTCCAAAGTCCTGCCGGAACCCTGCACATCGACATAAATAAACGAGGGATTGGTCGGCACAGGCTTGTGCGACAGCCACCGGGGCTTCATCGACTCAGAGCGGGACAACACTTTCTCCCCGCCGAAAACCGACGGCAGGGAGAAAAGCACTGCCCAAACAAGTGTAAAAATCGAAATTCTACCCGATACAGTCATCGGCCTACTGCTGTTGGCGGTTTTTATAATCCGACAGCCCCTGCGACATGGCATCGATGAATTTCTGCCGGTTGAAATCCACTCCCAAAATCTCGTCGTTCGACAACGTGTCGGCCAATTCCTGCGAAGTCTTTTCTATGCCGTCCCGCAACTCGATACACACATAGACTTGTATCGTCCCGTCGGACAGGTCATACATCGTCGTCTTCACGATACGGTAATTTTTCACCCGTTGGGCGAAAAACTGGGTAGTCACCGACTCCATGCGACTTTCCGACGATTGCGATGCGTTTTTGGAAGCCGTACCCCTGTAAATCTGGCGGGCTCCCTCGGCGGCGGTTTCCATCATGGTCGATAACTGGCGCACAGCCTCGGCCTCGGCAAATTCCAAAGCGGCTGCCTCGTCATAACTCGTGGCCGTTCCGTAAGCCCTTATCTGGGTCGTATCCTGAGCAAGGCGGATACACTCGTCCACGATGCGCTCCTTGCGATCCGGCCGGGAGGTTTCCCATTGCGGCGTGTTTTCCCCTTTTTGCATTTGTTGTTGATAAGCTACATAAGCCTGATAGTCGTTGGGAACGGTCTGCGACGATTTACAGCCCGTCAAAGCGGCACAGCCCAATGCGGCTGCGGCGAATAAAAAAATAGTTTGTTTCATGCGGTTCTCGTATTTTCTCTCTGTGTTTTAAAATAATTTTTCAAGCCAGCTGCCCGATTTCTGAGCTGCTCCCGGAGCATTGCCTTTCAAACTGAAAATCTCCGACTGTACCGATACCAACTTTCCGTTCTCGAAATGGGCATACAGGTCGCCCTCGTTCGAGTAGACCGTGCGTCCCGAATACCCCGAGCTTCCCGGCTGTCCGGCATATTTCTCCTTCACCAAATAACCCGCCGTCTTGTAACGGTATTTCAATACGGTTTTGCCCTCGTCGTTCATTTCGAACAACTCGATAGGCGAGATGTCGAGGGTGCGGTTCACCTCGGCAATAGTCATACCCGGCTTCAACGACATGATTTGTTCCACCGTCGTATAAGGCTGTTGGAACAACAACGGTGCGGAACAACCGCACAACAGGACCAGCGAAAACAGTGTCCCCAAAAACATACTTTTTTTCATCGTTTCTATATTTTATGTGGTTTCTTTTCTTTCAAAATCCGTAACTCACACGCAGAGAAATAGTTTGAATAGTTCTCTCTGTACCATCACAATTATACCTCCAAAAATACTCTCTATCAGAGGTAAACTCCTTTTTAAACGAACTAACACTTTCCCAATACTCAGCCTGTCCACAACTATAAGCCAAAGAAAAATTGAGCGAATGCCGGTTCTTTAACCGATATTGATAGTTAGCCGATAAAGAAAAATAGAATTTCTCTGGATAGACGATATCAAATGCACCCATACGTACCCCGACATAAAATATATGCTTAGTCTTAGGCATTATCTTTCCCATATAAAAATGTGAGTCCAAGAAAATAGACAAGCAATCAAATCCACTATTATTTTGGAATTCACCATTGTCATAATATCGGTGGCCAGGATAATCATAAGGATAATAATAAACGCCTCTACCATACGACATAACTCTCCCATATCCGATACCCAATCCGAGAAAGAAGCGCTTGGAAAAACGATACCCTCCAATGAAATTGAATTCAAATACATCGGACGTGTTGTTCACATTGAAACCGTAGCCCAACTCGACAAAGCCACGAAAGCCCGGTTCATAAAAGTCTTTTTTAATTTCGGGCTTGGCCTGAACAAGTTCCGACGAAGTAGTCTCCACTTCCATTAACGCGAAACGCTTCGTCTGCCCGTCGAGCGTCCGCACCACCATCTCGCCGTCGCCGGACGACACGATATGACCGCGCACGACCACCCCGTTGGTGAGATAGACCACATCGACTTTCTCCCCGTTAGCCCCGTTTTGCTCCTGTGCCCATACAGGCGGCAATGCGACCAAAAGCAAAAAAATAAACAAAATCCTCTTCATAAATCACACTTTATCGTTCTATACTTCTTTAAAATCCATACCCCACTCGTAGAGAAATAGTTTGGATATTTTCAGTATCCATAGCCCAATAATAGACATCATATTCCCCATATATATCTTGTTTTTTATAAGAAAAATATTCTCGATATTTCTTTTGCACTCCTTGTCCTCTATTATACGCCAAAGAAAAATTAAGCGAATGCCTACTTTTTAACCGGTACTGATAACTGACGGACAATGAAAAAAAGAGCGGTGAGTACTCTGGCTGATCACTATTGATGGAACCACCTATACGTCCTCCTATATAAAAGATATGCTTCGTCGCTGGCCTTATCTTTCCCAAATACACATGCGTATCCACAAAAATTGGCATAAAATCTGCTTTATATGAAGCAACCTCCTTTGTACCCCAACGGTCACAATGTATAATATATGCAGTCGGTTGATTCCAACCAACCCCCAATCCGAGAAAGAAACGCTTGGAGAAACGGTATCCACCGATAGCATTTACTTCAAATACATTCGCCGTACCATTCACATTGAAACCGTAGCCCAATTCGACAAAGCCACGAAAGCCCGGGTCGTAAAAATTTTTCTTGATTTCGGGCTTGGTCTGCATAAGCTCCGACGAAGTGCTCTCTACTTCCGTCAGCGCGAAACGCTTCGTTTGCCCGTCGAGCGTCCGCACCACCATCTCGCCGTCGCCGGACGACACGATATGGCCACGCACGACCACCCCGTTGGTGAGATAGACGACATCGACCTTCTCCCCGTTAGCCCCGTTCTGCTCCTGTGCCTGTAAGAAAAAAATCGAGAACAGACAGAAGAAAACGAACCATACCCACTTTACCATGCGATTCTCTTTCATGAAACAATATTTCAATTTTTTAGGTAAAAAATCCTTGTCGAATGCAAAGGTCGCACATAAAGGCATATACAAAACGAGTCGCCCGTATTCAATAAATCACACTTCTGTTGAATTATTTTCACACCCCTCGACATGGCGAGACAGCTCTTCGAAAAAATTGCGGTGAAGAATGAGGGATATGCGATGTAACAAAACCGTGTCGATGCTCTCGCGCTTGAAGATACTGTACACGTTGGTACGCTCGCAGCACAACTTGCGGGCAAACCACGACACCGACCGTTCTTGCCTGTGGAGCTCTTCCTTTATCAACTTCCCGATGTGTATCATAGCCATTAAAAAAGGCGGAACCATTCGTTGCTTATCTTCAATCCGAGGTACCGCCAAGCACCGTGTAAGTAAATAAGCAAGAACAGTCCACGCCCCACAGAGAGCATGAACCTTCATCTACCTATTCTCACTTACTCAAAAAATTGGCGGTTTTCAGATTGAGAGAATAAGAGCTAAAAGCTCTAATACATTATATAGAATGGAATCGCTATCTCATTGTTTACTTTTTTATTTAACTTTAATATGTATATCTCCTCATTGTTGCAAAAGTAATTATTTATTTCAAGGTATAAAACAACACTCGCCCGGATTTTGTCATCGAAATTCTTGTAGATTTTGTTTCAACCCCTTCGCCCTACGGGCACTTCCCCCATACCGCCGCACGGTACAGGGGGAGAGGGCTAAAAGTGTTGCTTTGAACGGTCTTTTTATCTTTTCGGTTCTTTGTGGGTATTCCCCCCTTCCCCCCTGCCGTGTCCCGTAACCTTACGGGAAGTTGCGAAGCAACAGGGGAGAAGGCTAAATACATCTTATCTCACCGACAAAAATCACATATAAAAGAGGTCCTCAAAACTCCTCCCCTGTGTTTTGTAATGCAAAATATAGGGGAGGTGGCACATAGTGACGGAGGGGTTGAAAACAGACCCTCATCAGCCGATTTATATTGGACATTTAACCCCCTCGCCCGATGGGCACTCCCCCTATACCGCTGCGCGGCACAGGGGGAGAGGTTTGAAAGTGTCACTTCAAATATTTGAAACTCCTCCATTGCCGTGCCCCGTAGCTTTATGGAGTATTTCTGTTTTCACTATCGGAGACATTTAAAACTCCTCCCCTGTGTTTTGTAATGCAAAATATAGGGGAGGTGGCACGTAGTGACGGAGGGGTTAAAAACAGCCTCTCATCTGCCGATTTATATTGGTCATTTACCCTCTTCTCTTATCCGCTAAAAGAACATTTCCGGCTAAAATACTCCGGCCTATGGGAGAAAACGAAAAAGGGAAACATCGGGGAGAAAACAAAAAGCACCTGCGACCAAACGGCCACAGATGCTTATACATAATAAGATACAAATGATTACTTACTCAAAGCCTGAGCTACATCAACAGCACAAGCCACGGTGCAACCCACCATAGGGTTATTACCGATACCGAGGAATCCCATCATCTCTACGTGAGCAGGAACTGACGAAGACCCGGCAAACTGAGCATCGCTGTGCATACGACCCATTGTATCGGTCATACCGTAAGAAGCAGGACCGGCAGCCATGTTGTCGGGGTGGAGCGTACGACCCGTACCGCCACCGGAAGCTACCGAGAAATATTTCTTACCCTTCTCTACGCACTCTTTCTTGTAAGTACCGGCTACGGGGTGTTGGAAACGGGTAGGGTTCGTAGAATTACCCGTGATAGATACGTCTACACCTTCGTGCCACATGATAGCCACGCCTTCGCGCACGTCATCGGCTCCATAACATTTTACTTTGGCACGTTCACCTTTGGAATAAGCTATTTCACGAACTACCTTCAACTCGCCCGTATAATAGTCGAATTGTGTTTGCACGTAGGTAAATCCATTGATACGCGAAATGATTTGAGCAGCATCTTTACCCAGACCGTTCAAAATACAACGCAAAGGTTCCTTGCGCACTTTATCGGCCTTAGCGGCAATTTTGATAGCGCCCTCGGCTGCGGCGAACGACTCGTGGCCGGCAAGGAATGCAAAACATTTCGTCTCTTCGCGAAGCAGACGAGCGGCCAAATTTCCATGTCCGAGACCCACTTTGCGGTCATCGGCTACCGAACCGGGAATACAGAATGACTGTAAACCGATACCGATAGCTTCGGCTGCATCGGCAGCATTCTTACAACCTTTCTTCAAAGCGATGGCAGCACCTACCACGTAAGCCCATTTTGCATTCTCGAAACAAATAGGTTGTGTCTCTTCACAAGTTTTATAAGGATCGAGTCCATAAGATTCGCAGATAGCGTTAGCCTCTTCAATATCTTTAATACCGTTAGCGTTCAAAGCGGCAAGAATTTGCTTGATACGACGGTCTTGACTTTCAAATTTCACTTCTCTAATCATAGTAACTTCCTCCTTATTTTATTCGTGACGGGGATCTATATATTTCACTGCACCGGCCTCTTTGGTGAAACGTCCGTAAGTTCCGGTTACCTTCTTCAATGCCTCGTTGGCATCGGTTCCTTTCTTGATTTCGTCCATGAATTTACCCATGTGAACAAATTCATATCCGCAGATTTCATCATTTTCATCAAGAGCAAGAGTTTTTATATAACCCTCTGCCATTTCAAGATAACGAGGACCTTTGGCCAATGTACCGTACAACGTACCTACTTGGCTGCGCAATCCTTTACCCAGGTCTTCGAGACCTGCACCGATCATCAAACCGCCTTCCGAGAAAGCCGATTGAGTACGCCCGTAAACGATTTGCAGGAACAACTCGCGCATAGCCGTATTGATGGCATCACAAACGAGGTCGGTATTCAGAGCTTCCAAAATAGTTTTACCCGGAAGAATTTCCGATGCCATAGCGGCCGAGTGGGTCATACCCGAACAACCGATAGTCTCTACCAATGCCTCTTGAATAACACCGTTCTTTACATTCAACGTCAGTTTACATGCACCCTGTTGAGGAGCACACCAACCGATACCATGAGTCAAGCCCGAAATATCAATCACTTCTTTTGCCTTCACCCATTTTCCCTCTTCGGGGATAGGAGCCGGTCCGTGATTAGGACCTTTCTTTACAACACACATGTGTTCTACTTCGTGTGAATAAACCATAATTCGCTCTTTTTATTTGATGAGTATTTTTACGCTCTTTTCAGCGTTGCAAAGATAATTTTTTTTCTTTATGTAAGCAATAGCAAATTTATTTGTAACGGCTCAAAATAATTATATCGCCCTTCAATCGTTTTCAGAAGAATCAGAGGGAATAATACCCATTTTTTTCATGAGAAAACAGGCGTTCATATTTTCGGCTATACCCGGCTGCAACCGATAAGAAAAAGTAAGTTCGTCTCCTTGTATAGCTGCCTCGAAACGATAATTGCTGACTTTTCCGGGCAGACTCTCGGCAAGTTTGCCCAAAGCCAAATCATGAGTAGCGATAATTCCCGTTGCTCCGGCCCCGACCAACTGACGGATAAGAGCAAGCGAACCGGTCTGCTTATCGACCGAGTTGGTTCCCCGCAGTATCTCGTCGAGAATAATAAATAATTTCTCACCGCGACGTAAACGCAAAACGATTTGTTGCAAACGTTTCAATTCGGCAAAAAAGTAAGACTCGTTATCGGCAAGGGAATCAGAAGCCCGCAGTCCGGTAAACAAAGGCAACGGAGTAAAAGTCATGCTATCGGCACAAACGGGAGCGCCCATGCAGCCGAGTAAATAATTGATTCCGATAGTCCTCAAAAACGTACTCTTCCCGGCCATATTGGCTCCGGTGATAATCTGGAAAGAAGCCTCGTTCATGGGCGCGACATCGTTACAGACGCGCTTTTCTCTCGGGATAAGCGGGTGTCCCAGAGCTTCGGCCTGCATAACCGGGGTGCGATCTTCCCGTATATCGGGAAATACATAGTCGGGGTGATTGTATCGAAAAGTTCCTAACGAGACATATACGTCGAACCGCGACAATACATCTATCCATTGCGTTATTTTTTCACGATTGTCACACAGCCATCGGTCGAGCGCGTTGATTTGCCGCAAATCCCAAAGCAGAAATCCGTTCAACAAGGCGAATCCTACGAAATTGTAGCGTTGGTCGAGATTGCTGAGCAAATGCCGTAAACGGGACACCCTCTGCGAGACAGAGCCATTGCTGTCGACACACCGGCTTTGTAACTCACTCAATGGCTTGCACCGGAATCGCATCCGCTCCACCATCTCGAACAGACGTGAATAACGGGAAAGCGATTGAAGCGTCCGGTTGAGCTGTTCTTGTATGCGGGTTACCCGTTTGGCAAACAGACCGGACAAAACCAACAAAAAAATGAAAACCGCCACGATCACATTCCCTGCGACCATTCCCGTTAACCATAAAGCGAATAAGGCAAGATAAACCGCAGGAACCGCATAAACCAGCCAACGCACAATCCGCCCCGTTCCGAACCGAGGCATTCCGGCAAGCCGTTCGATAGCCTCGGTATCTACCCGGCTCTCTCCCGAACAGCCCCCGTATGATTGAAAATCTATCCTGAAATCCGTATGGCAGGACATTTCCTCGACAGCCTCCTGCCTCTCCCGAATAGACGCAGTTTTCAAATCGGGGTGAAGCAACTCCCGGGACAACGCGACACGCCCTACTGCCGTCGCCGTGCGATTGATATAGGCGAAGAACGACCTCTCGCCGAAAAGGTCGAGGTCGAAGCTATAATCGTGGGAAGGGTCGATAAATTCACTGCCCCCGTCGATTCCGTCGAAACGATATTCCAACAAGGACAATTCCCTATGAATAATCCGATCCCGACAATCGACAAATTCTTTTTTCCGAAACCAACGATCGTGCACCCGTGCCAACGATAGGAACAGAACGATTCCTATCAGTACAGTTGTACCCCACACCTCTACGCCCTCATTCCTAAATAAATACACGATCAATGCCGCAACAATGACTACCGAAAGACGAAGAAAAGCAATGATACGAATATACATTTTTATCCGCTCCGTTTCCCGGCTATTAGCTTGAAGTCGGGAACGGTAATCTCGCAGGACTTTTTCCATAATCATCAATGACAAAAAATGATTACACCCTCCACAAATATTTCATAATCAATCGATCGTAATCCCTAACCGATTCGCTCAATGCTTCATACGGTTTGATATAAGTATGGGCAAACGATTCACGCTCTATCTTTCTTTTCCGTTCCTTGCCCAATCGTTGTATCTCCTCGTCTTCTCCGAGAGTTGTAGGGCGATACCCCATAATCAGTTTCTCCATATTCCAACGATTGTGTTCCACTTCTGCCATCATCTCGATCAAAGCAGTATCTTCATCGAGATTTTCAGGTTCCGATTTTCCGAAACTTCTTCGCTTGGAAGGGACAGAATGAGCATTGTAAACATTCGACCAACGATGCACAGTAGACAATTCTTCCCACAATGCCCTTGCCTCGATATCGTCCAATGTTTGCGGGAAAGGCTGTTCGGGAGTTATTTTATGGTAAATAAAGTTTATCCGTCGTACCCGTTTCATGCAATCGTCGTCTATGTCATAGCACTCGTCCAACATGCCGAATGCCCTCAATTTACCGTATTGATGAGCTTTTCGTATCAATTCGATGGTCGAACAGGAAACATTCTGACGCACGAGTATCGAATGAGCCTTTTCATACACGAGCCGAGGCATATAAAGTGCCGTAGCGATACTCTTTTGAGGAATTTCGAAACAGATAGCGATAGTCAACAACCGTCCGTCTTCCTCCTCTGCCCAATGTTGTAGCAACTCTTGTATCGGACGGCTCTCGACAGAACCTTTGATAAATTCAAACTCTATGTCGGTAAACTTATCATCGGTATTCGGGTTGGCATAACTCTTAGCCGGCTCTACCGTATCGATAACTCGATAGTCGCACATGTCGAACAAAGAGTCGTATCTGCCTCGCAACCGATCGAACTCGGTGTCGGCATTCATGTCGATAAAAGAGATTCGTGTCCGTTTACTCCGATCCCGAAGAAAATTGGGATAATGGGCGATATGAGCGGCTTTTACCCCCATGGCGATTCCCATGCTGGTCATTCCCACGATGACGAGATGGACGTATCGGTTGCTGTCATAGCCGATTCCGTCACCGTCGATAGGCACATAACGTATGACTTCCGAGCCCTTGTCATGCGGAGTATACAGACCTCGCACCAACACCTTCTCCGCCCAAGTTTCATAAAAATTAAACGGCAGAAAATCGATAAGCCTTTCGCTCAACCGATCGAAAGGCTGCGTTAATTTCAATAATTTCTCATTCTCCGCACCGTCTTTATATTTTTTTTGGAAATGCACCAGCCATTGCCTCTCGGTCTTCTTCGGAAGTTGGAATATAGATTCTATATCATACCGTTGAAATACGGCAAAGGTCGATTGAGCTTCGAAAAGCACATTACATTTTTTACAACGGCTCTGTATTTGCGCTACCAACATGCGCAACTCCTCTATATCCCGAGGCTCTTTTCCTATTGCGTTCTTTTCCCGCAAAATCCTATTAATGAGAGCCGCACATTCGATATTGATCGAGTCATGATCAGTTTCATTCTCCTCGCCCAACAAAAATATCTCCTTGCAATCCGGCAAATGCAGTTTCTCCAAATCTTCCCGCGAATCGCGGCCCCCGTGCAAAATTATCGTACGACGGTCGATAGAGGCATCAAGTTTGGACAACAACTCGTGACGGGCAGAATCGACACTACCCGAAGTCTGAATGACAAACAAATAAGGCGTATGATCCGACTGTTCGACCACACTCTTTTGATACAACTGTTTGATAAGCCCGATAGCCATCTTATCGAACCCTATAATCACATAATGATTCCTAAATTTATAGCCTATCTGACCCTCCCTCGCACGCTCTACCCGGCGGTCGATAATATTCGAGAAAATAGAGATGAGCAAACCGCCCATCAGTGCAGACCCGGTGATCGAAATAAGGAATGCAAGGAAACGATTCCACGTCCCTTCGACGACATACTGATTGCCGGGATCGGCAAAATGATAGTAGACATCGACAAAAATATTACGAGGGTCATTCTCCTTAATAGTAAGAATACTGCCTGTAATCCATTCGATTACGATGAACAAAAGAATAGCAGCGACGATAACACCCAGTAAAAAAAGCAATTGCCATTTGATACCCGATGACAAAATCCGGTCTATACCGATAACCGGGTGTCTGAAAAAATTTTTCATCACCCCGAAAAACTCTTTTAGTCTTTTCATCACTTCTTCACAATATCGAATCCCAACGCTTGTATCAGTTTAAGCGTCCCTATCGCTGTGTTGCGATCGTAATCTTTTTCTATTTCGGGTAATTCCTCATAAGGCACGAGACAGGGATGCGTCTTCTTCTCGTCGTCCCGTCGCGCTCCGTAAGTCCACCCTTCGGACAAACGAGATTGCGACCATACCTCATGAACATTTTTCGCCATTACCTCGACCAACTCCATAAGTTCCTCCGGTAGTTTTTCCCGGCTGGTATCCGTCGGAGCCGGAATATACTTTTCGCGTTTCATCGTCATACGGTATTATCCAAGTTATTTTCCCCAAAGATAACATAAGGCAAGTACAGGACAAAATGAACATGCAAAATACTTTCGGTCCCCACCTGCAAAACCACATGATAACATCACAAAACTCCTCTTCTGCCGTGCCCCGTAGCATTACGGGGTGTTTTGTAACGCAAAATATAGGGGAGGTGGCACGTAGTGACGGAGGGATTGCTCTCTCAAACAGAACACGGAGGAAAGATTCAACCTCAACATAGACGGGATTTCACACGTAAGCTGGTTCAGAAAGAAAATGAATAAGTTTAGAGAAGCTATTGGAATGCCGAAGCCGAAACAGAATAGAAGTATTAAACTGTAAATCAAAATAAAATCTGTGATACGGCACTCCATTATCACGGATTTTTGTACTTTTGTATTTGGATTGAGGCTACTCTTTCCAAGATATATTGAAAATATCGAGGCGTTATGTCTTCTACTTGTGTGATAAAAGCGTAGGAAACTTATATTCACAGGGAACAAGAGAGGTCGTAATGGTCTTCACGTATATGCGTGGGGCTGTTATTCCCATTTCTTTTTCCAAGGTTTTCCTACCACCTTATCACAGAGACGTGGACATACAGTTCCACGCCTTTTTCGTAAGGATGTTTTACAAAGAAGTGTATATATGAGAACAATTTTATTTTTTATTATGATGTTTGCTTGTTCAAATCTGTTTGGACAAGAAACTCTGAATAATATTCTTTCAACATATTCAAAAAATATAAAAGTAAACAATGCACCACATGCTAACAGCTGTATTTATGAAACACATCATATGCGAGTTGATAAACAAGGTGAGTTTCTTAATATCGAATATGGGTTCGGATGGGATGAAAAATATGGATATATAACAACCAATCAACTTAAAATAAATTTATCTACCGTAACCTTTTATACGGGATATTGGTATAAAAGCTTTGGCAAATGGGAACATTATGGAAAGAAAAACCAATTGACTATTGAGGATAAAAATGGAATGGATATATTCGTAACAGGTCAACAAAATTATAATCAAGGTACTAACCAAAATTTAGTTACTTCGATAATTTTCGATTTTGGGACAGAGCCTATTGCTAATCGAGTTTTAAAGGAATTATTGGCATTGCAAGAAGCATACAAAGGGAAAGACCCTTGGTTACTTCCTGCCACTCCCAAAGATAATGTAAATACGGAGAAATCTTCTGATTCATCTACTATATCTGGTAATAAGAATATTACTCCTCAAAAAACTAAAACAAAGCAAGTGAACCCGAAAAAATCAAAATCAGGAAAATATGGAGAATAAGATCCTTTATTTTTTAATACTACTTTTATGCCTTTCTTGTAAAGGTTACAAATCAAATGTGGCAAATAACAATCTTCAAGACAGGATTTGTGTAAGTTATAGTTGTGATTCTATCATATTTGATAATGTATCAACTTCCACACAAGTTGAGTTTAAGTTTTTTGATACAGATACTTTGCGAGAAACAATAAACCAATCAAAGAGTATTTGTATAATAGACCTTGTGAAGAATATTAAAAACACCAAAGATTTTGCATTAAAGATGATTGATAACAAACTTGTAGTACCACTTCAAATTATTATAAGAGAGACTGTTGACACCACTTTATTTTATTCATATGCAATAAAGGAACTAAAAAACAATAGTAGTACAATAAAGGGGAATTGTGCCAATTTAGTCAGTAAAGAAAATAATCCCGAGAATAAAGTAAACTTACGCAGATGGTTGTATAAACAAAATAAATATTTGCCAGATAGTACATTCGTACAATTTGTTTGCATAATGAATGATTTAAACAAAACAAATAAAAATGTATACATTACAAACGACGAAGTACCTGTCTTGAAAAATTTTTCCAATACGAACTATTATGTTAACACAAAAATAAAAGCCGATAAATATGTCTTGTTTGCAGCGTCTTCTCAAAAAGAATTAGATGATTTTATAGAAGATGTTATTACTAATGATTTTGATTTAACAACCGAGTCTGTATCAACTCCAATGAAGTGTTATCGCAAATTGGATTCAGATGGCTACAAGTGTATTTTTCTTATTGCTATAAATAAAGATTGGACAACACAAATAGTACCACTTGGACTTGTTGCCATTGACAACGAAGCTCCAATGGAACTTTTTAGTGGAGAAAGCGAAACTCCTAAATTCCTTTCATTTTCAGATAATATGATTGTTTGTTTACCAGACAATTGCGAACCAATAAATGGTCGTTGTTCGGTATCTATTGCTGATTGGGATGGCAATGGAGTTGAATGCAATGTGAGTTTTAATATTTATTTTTACGGTGATATTTCAAAAGTTGTAATCCATAGAACAGGTGATTTAGCAAAATGGAATAGTAAAAAGGATTTCACATTTAATTTAGAAAATGAAAAAAGCCCTTTCCAAACCAGCATAAAGATGCATTTCAGTGATGGGGACAATTTTATTCCTGTAACTTTATATGATAAACATGGAAATCATCGTAAAACAAAGATTAAGCAAACTGCTCGCTTTACAAGAGTTCCTTCAAATGATATAAATATTGATAATAACATTAATATTTGGGATTAGGCACATAAGTTTATAAATACAGAAAGCAAAATCTATGGTTGATTTGGGGAAAACGTATGTTGCAATAAAAAAGCAGGTTGAGGAAATCTCAATAAGATTAATGCAACTCGAGAACAAAAACTTTTGTTTAGCACATATCAGTCCTGTGTATTGGCGAATTGTATCTTATAAAGACACACAAGAAAATGAACATTTTTTTGTTATCGTTCCAAGTATTGCTTTTAATCGTTTTATTTTAGAACGTGAATATTTGCACGTTGTTGAGCAATTTCCTGAATGTTTTGAAAAAAAGGATGATTGGTTAATTGTCAAAGCATTAAAGGAATATGACAAATTAAAATTGGTGAGAGAATATACAGATGAAGAGTTTCTTGAATATATAATGGGAGAAACAATGGCATATGTATTCAAAGTAGAACAAAATGGCTCTATTTCTAATCGAATACTTAGACTTGACTTATGCAGAGGAATTAATAAAAGTAATACATTTCAAGGTGGAATATTTCACGTTCTCAAACATTTTACAGTTAATGGTTATCCAACTTTGTCAAGTAATACAACAGAATATTATGTAGAAACTTGGTCTGAGATTTACAAATATGTCATATTAAATTTCTTTGTAGGTACAATAGAAAATGATAATAGGGATAATTATTATGTGGCTAAATCTTATTTAAAAGACGGTCATATATTAAGAGGAGTGTATTACAAAGAGGATAATATTCCTGTTTCATTTATTAGTTCTATACGAATAGATAATTCTTTAAAAAAGCGGTAGAATAAAATTTTTATATTACATTTGTAACATCATGAGTTCCTTGTAAGCAATTCAAGGCAGAACGCAGCAGATGGCACAGTCTCCAAATCATTACCTCAAAATCGGGTAATTCTCCCAAAGTCCTTATTATAAAGGACTAAGAATGCTATTCCAAACTTACACGATAAAAGAGTGTCGCAAAACTCCTCCTCTGCCGTGTCCCGTAGTATTACGGGGTGTTTTGCGACGCAAAATATAGGGGGAGGTGGCACGCAGTGACGGAGGGGTTAGTTCTACAAAAAATTCTGGTAAAGATTATCTATCTTATGGGAAAAATCGGGGGCTTCCTTTTACCCGCCTTTTCTTTTGCAGAAAAGAAGCAACGACAATCTACCTCACATCTAATGTGCGCCGCATCACAAAATACTCGTCGAGTTCTTCGGTTCCGAGGTACAGCTCCACTTCGTAACGCCCGGCTGGGAACGGGCTTGTTATACCGTTCGGGCCTTCCAGCCTCATGGAACTGGACACTTCGAAATCTTGTTGAAAAATATCTTTCGAGTCCGATTCATTAGTGACTGCATCTTGAACACTGGTATAAACTAAGTTACCCTCCATATAGAACTTGAATATCAATTTCAATGAATGCCCTTTTTCAAGCGAGAGCCACTGGAATCCGGCTACTAACTTTTTGCATGTATTGGCTTTGAAAGATTTCTGTTCAATGATTTTTCCCTCGTAGATGTGCAATGCGCAATCATAAGTAACCCATTGTTGCACTTCTTCATCGGTATTGTAAAAATGAAGCACCAAAGCCAAAGGTTCGATCCAGCCTCGCTGCTTAGGCGATTTCACGACCTCGAATCGCCCACGACCCATTTCTCGATTCTTATAGTAAAGAGTGTAAGTATGAGTGCCGGGAGCATAAGAAGTACCGGAATCGGAGCCCCAGCCACATATTTGCAACCATTGGGATCCATCTCGGGGATTGAGTGTGACTGTGTGGTCGAACGCTTTGATTTTGCCTGTCCTTTCATTCTTGATCTCCACATGGTAAGTAACCTTGCGTACAACGTCCGAATAGCAGGTACATCGGCAACGCATTTGCATATACTTGGGCTCCACGAAGTTGCCTGTATTCCAATCATCGATCACCTCACCTTTGCCATTGACATTACGAAATTCAAAGTGCGAAACAATATGAATCCAACCCATGCTTTCCCAAATGTCTTCCAACGGAGCTATTTCGAGCGGAGCACTGATAGCCACATGATCTTCTTCATCAAGAATATCGAACCGCCATGTACCGACCGCAGTGAAATGATCTCGCTTTTCCGACCCCCACCACGGGAATTGCGCCGACATGTTCTCAACGGGTTTTAACGGGGCATCGAAGTCGTAGGTATGAGTTTTGCCGCTTGGTTCGGTAATGCGTACTTTTATCTTGACGGTACGGTCGATGCGCGATGTCATCTTCACCACAGGCATAATATAGCGCGAGTCGGTATAGTGTTTGCTACTTGGCCGGGTATCGCGTTTGCCATCTTTACCCACTTCGCAAAATTCGAGCGAATGGATTTCGTACCCGCGATCTTTCTTGAACAAATCGAATAATCCCATAGATATCGAGACAAGGTTAATGTGACAATATGCGAATTTATAAAATGTTATAAAATTTGCCAAACTATCTGGGGAAAATTTATAGCGACCCATTTTTCGCATGATACCCAAATACACAAAAATCAAAGGCTGGAAGGGATTCAAAAATTATTTCTCGAAGATACACCTATAATATAATATAACACAGACCGAATTCTATGCAATAGGAATAATCTATTATCTTTGCATTCGTTTACATATGCTCCATTCAAAATAAAGAAAGAGACAACTAAACAAAATCGGCCAATATGAGTAATAATATTGAAAATCTATTTACACAATATTATCAGATATTGCGCGCCTATGCATTACGTTACGTTCAAAACCAAGATGCGGCAGAAGATATTGTACAAGACGTATTCTTCGAATTATGGCTACGGCGTAACGAGATAGATTTCGACCTCCCGATGAAAGCCTATCTATTCAAATCGGTTTTGAATAAATCGAGAAACTATATTTACGACAAACGCGTAAAAGACAAAATAAGTTTCGATTCGGATAACGATATCCAGTTCATAGACGACTACTTACAATCGTTCGTCGTTTATCAGGAAGATTCCCTACTATTGAAAGATTTGGATCGGGAAATAAAAACCTATGTCGAATCTCTGCCCGAGCAATGCCACCGTATATTCATCATGAGTCGTTCCCTCAATTTGAAAAACAAAGACATTGCCTTGCAACTGGGGATAAGCATTAAAACCGTCGAAAAACAAATAACAAAAGCCTTGTCGGGACTAAGAAGTCATTTGAAAAAAAATGGATTGCTATCCTTTTTCTTCTTACTGTTTTCAGGATTCGAATAAAAAATAAATTGCTTCGTATGGACAGACAGAACGAAATAAAAGAAATAGATAGACTCATCTTGAAATATCTCGAAGGAGAGGCTTCGAAAGATGAAAAGATCGAGTTATACCGTTGGATCGAACTTTCGGAGGAAAATAAGACACATTTCAAAGAAGCACAGGAACTGTGGCTATCGACCCAAGCCATACTCGCACCGAAAGAAGATACGGAAAAAGCATTACGGCGTTTCCGTTCTAAAATCAAGAACTACAATCGCCGCGGCAAAACATTCCGCAAACCACTCTACTACATTACCCAGTGTGCAGCCATAATAGTGATACTATTAGGCTTGTATTACTTTTTCACAGGAGAATCTAACCCCGAACAATACGCTTGCGTAGAGATGGCAATCGGTAACAAAGGTTGTATTACCCTCCCCGACAGCACGGTGGTTTGGCTCAATTCAGGCAGTAAATTGACATACCCCAGCCGGTTTTCCGATAAAAAAAGAAAAGTCCGGCTCAACGGGCAGGCCTATTTCAAAGTCTTCCACAAAGAAGATCAACCATTCGTTGTCGAAACCAACGATATGGACATAAAAGTTCTCGGGACCAGCTTTGTCGTCAAGAATTACATACGAGACGAAATCATCGAAACGGCATTGGTCGACGGGCATGTAGAAGTCTATTTTCCCAATAGTTTGGTTCCTCCCATAACTTTGCAACCTGCCGAGCAAGTCACATACTCCCGCAAGACGAAAGAAACGAAAATATATACGCGAAAAGATAGTAGTCTCTACCACATTTGGGCACAAGAAAAACTACTATTGAGCAATTGTGAATTGACAGAAGTCATAGAAAAATTAGGCGCATGGTATAACGTAACAATGACCTGTACGAACACTTCCCCTACCCCTGTCTATATGACGCTGACGGTCAGGGCAGAACCGCTGAAAGAAATATTGCAAACGCTCAAATCGATAGCCCCCATAGATTATCGTTTCAATAACGACACGGTCTACATTGAGCACAAGCCAAATGGTTAAAATATATTAATATACACTCGTTAAGGTAGGGTATGCCCACTCTTGTTTGTGATAATTATAGAGTGGAGCACATGGAAAAACACAACCGACATATAGACGAACTCATAACGAAGTATCTGGATAAATCCCTTACTCGGGAAGAATGCGCCGAACTGCGCCGTTATTTGGCAGAAGACAAAAAGCATCTCGCATATTTTGCCGAAATAAGAGACCTATGGTTATACAATACGGCTCTGTGGCAACCGATTATATCCACACGGTCGGCTCTCGAAAAACTGAAAAAGAGAATAAGGAAATATACTTCTCTCGTAAAAATCAGAAGAACCGTCTATTACGCTTCCCAGATTGCAGCCGTTATTGCGATAACCTTTATCTTTCATACCGTAAAGGAATCCAACGCCTATTCCGCCACAACCCATACGGTTCTCACCTCGACCCACAAATCGGAAGTCACTCTACCCGACGGCACGATAGTATGGCTCAACAATAATACGAAACTCATTTATCCCGAAGCATTTTCATCGACAGAACGATCCGTTTATTTAGAAGGCGAAGCCTATTTCAAGGTCACGAAAAACAAAGCACGTCCGTTTGTCGTGAAATCACAAGGACAAGAGATTAAAGTGTTAGGAACATCTTTCAATGTGCGAAACAGACCGAACGAAGACCTTGCGGAAACGACGTTGATTTCGGGAGCCGTATCCCTCCGTTTCAATAATGACTCCGTGCCCGTCAGATTAAATCCGAACGAGCAGATAACCTACTCCAAATCAAATCAATCTATCCGTAAAGACACGGTCGTCGCTCATGAATATATAGCATGGGCTACGGAAAAGATGACATTCGACAACGACAGATTCACAGATGTGATCTCATATCTGGAAGACAAATACCAACTTCAAATAATCTGCCCGGAAGAAATCGCCGATACTTTATACCTGACCCTCGTCGTAAGGAACGAAACCAAAGAAGAGATATTCAAGGAAATAGCGCGTATCTCCCATTTGCAATACTCCATACACAACGATACGGTCTATTTCGATTTCCCGGAAAACACCGATTGTCAAACTTTACAACGTAGCCTATGAAACACCATGAAGCGACCCTAACAAAAAACAAGCGATTCAATCATAAAGAATACGACCATTTCTCGTAAACACATCGAAAGAAGAAACCAAGTTAAATACATAAAACCATGAAGACCCTTAAACACAAAAAAACGATCACAAAACGATCTTCATTCCCCTACAAAGTCATAGGACTGGTTTTGTATCTTCTATGGGTTCAACCATTTGGAGCAAATCACCTGTACGCATCGGAACGGAAGATAAACATCGAGGTAAACGACGTGACATTAATCGATGTGCTGAAACAAATAGAAGCTCAAAGCGACTATGTGTTCTTCTATAACAACGCAGACATCGATACTGAGAAGAAAATCAGTATTAATATGAAAGATGCGAATATAAAAGACGTTTTGGATAGAATCCTGAACGAATACTCTTACCGTATCAACAATAAAAAGATCATCATCACCGCCAAACGTCAGGCCCCCGTTCGCACAAACAAAATTAGCGGTGTCGTCTCCGACGATTCAGGACAACCTATTATCGGGGGCAACGTCTTGGTAAAAGGTTTAAACAAAGGAACCATGACCAACATCGACGGGAAATACACAATCGATGTACCCGACAGTGCAACGACTCTCGTTATCTCCTACATCGGATATAAAAAACAAGAAGTTGAAATCGGTGACAGAAATTATATTCCGGTAACTCTTCAAAAAAACGACGTTCTGATGGACGAAGTAGTGGTTATTGGTTACGGGACGGTTAAAAAAAGTGATTTGACGGGAGCTGTATCGAGTGTCAAAACAGAGAATCTGCCCATCGCAGCCAACACTTCTGTCACACACATGTTGGCAGGACAGGCCGCCGGAGTAATGGTAAAACAAAATTCCGCTCAACCGGGCGGAGGAATCGAAATATACGTCAGAGGTGCTGCATCGACCGGTGCAGGGAATGACCCTCTGTATGTAATCGACGGATTTCCCGTCACCAACAAAAGCGTGGAACCCGAAAGCGGGAACCGCTACGAATATGGTTCCCGAAACCCGATGAACTCGTTGAATCCCAACGATATCGAATCCATAGAAATTCTTAAAGATGCCTCCGCCACTGCCATCTACGGAGCAAGGGCTGCCAACGGCGTGATCTTGGTCACGACCAAAAGAGGGAAAAGCGGGAAACCCATAGTAAAATACAACGCTAACTATTCGATTCAAACAATAGCCAAACGACTGGAAATGCTATCGGCTAAGGAATTCATGAATGTTTCAAACGAAATATCCTATCAAAAATGGCGCATGGATAATGAATTATATCCGTATGGCGGAGAGCTGGAAGAAGACGCTTTACCCTACAAGGGCAATCCATATAGTCCGGAAGAAATCGCTGCCGCCGGAGAAGGGACCGACTGGTTCGGGCTGCTTACGCGCGACGGCTCCATCAACCAACACAACGTGTCTGTTTCAGCCGGTACGGAATCCACACGATTTTTGGCATCTTTGAATTATTACAAACAAAAAGGAGTAATCAAAAATTCCGATTTCCAACGTATATCGGGAAGAATAAACCTCGATCAAGATTTAGGAAAATACGTCAAAGCCGGTATCAATGCAACATACAGCACCATTTTCAACAATAATGTCCCATTAGGAGAAGGTAACGCCGAAAATTCCAGCCTGCTGAATTCGGCATTGCATTACGACCCCCTCGTCCCAGTAAAAGACGAATCGGGAAACTATGCGCTGAGTCCCACACTGGGCATGATTCCCAACCCGGTTTCAATGCTCGAAATTACAGACCAGACGCAAACCGATAGATTACTGGCAAACGGCTATATCGAAGCTACATTCTGGAAAGATTTGAAAGTAAAGCTCAATATGGGTATCGACAAAAATCAAGGTCGCCGCAGTACCTATCTTCCCAAATCGACGCTATACGGAAAACAAGAAGGAGGAAAAGCCAATATCAATGAAAATAGGACGGTCGATTTATTGTTCGAACTAACAGCCAACTATACGAAGCAGCTTTTCAAGGAAAGAGACAGATTGGAAGTATTGCTCGGGTATTCATACCAACAAGAGAACTGGGACGGATTAGGAGCCGGCAGCTCTCAATTTTTCACCGATTTATTCCTATGGAACAAATTGGAAGCCGGGAATGTGGCCCGTCCGCCGGTAAGTTCTTCCAAAGGCAAAAACGAATTAGGTTCTTATTTCGGCAGAATCAACTATTCCCTGCTCGACAAATACCTGTTTACATTCTCTTTAAGATATGACGGCTCTTCGAAATTCGGTAAAAACAACAAATGGGGTCTTTTCCCATCGGGAGCATTCGCTTGGAAAATGCAGAATGAAAACTTTTTGAAAGACGTCGACTGGTTGTCCGAATTAAAATTAAGAGTCAGTTTTGGGCAAACCGGAAACAGCAATATCGGAGGCAATGCCTACGAATACTATGAAGCCGGTAATCAATATGTATTCGGAGATGCAGTACAAACAGGCAGTATCAAAAGCCAACTCGAAAATCCCGACCTCAAATGGGAAACGACGACAGAGTTGAACGTGGGTCTCGACTTCGGATTTCTAAACAACCGAATCACAGGATCGTTTGAATATTTCCACAAAGTAGTCAGCGACTTGCTCGCCTTCCGCAAATTGAATTCCTTGATGGAAGTCTCTACTATTGCAGACAACATCGGAGCGACCCAAAGTACCGGGTATGAGTTTTCTTTAAATACGGTAAACCTTACCGGCCCGTTCAAATGGAACACCACCTTGAATATATCCTCCTATAACGACCGATGGAAAGAACGCAACCCCGATGTAGTCTTGGCGCCTTATGAAAAAGAAGATGCACCTATCCGGGCTATCTATGGATGCGTATCCGACGGTATTCTGCAAATAGGAGAAACTCCTCCTGCCTCCATGCCCGATTTATTGCCGGGACAAATGAAAGTAAAAGACCTGAACGGGTTTGACCCGAACGACGGTTCCAAATTGCTCGGACACCCCGATGGAAAAATAGACGCAGCCGACAGAATCTATTTGGGAAGTACCGACCCGAAAGTTATCATCGGATTCGGCAACATGTTCGAATACAAGAACTTCGACTTGAATATTTTCTTCTATGGCATGTTCGGTCAATACGTGGCCAATTCGAATCGGGCAAAATACGGGCCCTCCGGTTGCGAATACATCTTGCAACGGCAAAACTATTCGAAAGAAGTATTGGAACGGTGGACTCCCGACAATCCCACGAACAAATTTCCATCGGGATTTTACAGTGCCTACTACGGAGGAGATGACTGGCTGCTCGAAAAAGTATCGTTCGTACGTTGTAAAAACATAACATTGGGATACTCTTTCCCGCACAAATGGATACACAAAGTCTTTTCACAAGCCAGAATATACGTCGATGTTGAAAACCCTTTCATCATTACGAACTATCAGGGATTAGACCCGGAGATAGATTCAAAAGGCGGATATCCGTCTCAAAGGACATATTCGATAGGTATAGATATCACATTCTAAAAACACGTACACTATGAAAACAAAATTCAAACATATACTGGTTATTCTATGTCTCTCGATGATTTCATGCAAGGGAAACTTGGAACCGGAACTATTCGATCAAATTACACCCGAAAACTTTTTAACCAACGAAGACGACGTAAAGACTGCTGTCACCGGTGTTTACGCCGAGTTCCGAGGGATATCCGAATGGGGACGATACAAAACCTCTTGGGGTTCGGTAATGACGCTTCAAGAAGTCCCCACCGACCTATGGGCCGCGAATTGGTTCTATAAAGCCCATACAGATTTCATGTGGAAAGCAACCGACTATTTCGTCTGTGAAATATTCGAATTTTTCGTGCCGGCCATAACAAAAGCCACAGCTTTAATCGCACGTATACAAGACGCTCCTGTGAGCGACGACATAAAAAATCGATACATTGCCGAATTGAGAGTAGCACGGGCGCTCTGGATGTACGATCTGTTCGACCTGTATGGGCCGGTTCCGGCAATCACCGACCCCGAAAAAATACTCAATCCCACTCAGGACTTTACGGTAACTCGCCCCTCTCGGGAAGAATACATCACATTTGTAGAAACCGAATTGAAAGAAGTAATCAATGCCAAAATTTTGCCTGTCGCATGGACAGGTAGCGACTACGGTCATGTAAGTCAGGCAACGGCTATGATGGTACTGCTCCAACTATACATGCACGAAGGTGGCTACTGTCGGAACAAACACGTCGGCGACTATCTGGATTATTTCAAAAAGGCCGAACAGGTAGCCAAAGACATCATGGATTTACAATATTATGAATTACAAGCTGAATTCAAAGACATTTGGAGTCCTCAAAACCAACACAACAACGAAATCATTTTCGCTCTTCCGAGTTTTCCCATTCCGGTAATGGGAAACAACTTTCTCGCCCATGTACTACCCACCGATTACAAGTCCCAGCAAGGCATCCCGCTGACCGGTTGGAATGGATTCAGAACCCCGTGGGAAGTATACGACTCTTTCGATCCGGCCGATAAGCGCAGACAAGTACACAAAACCGAATACTGGAATGGGAAAGAAATGGTTACAGGACGTACCGGAACTCTCGAATATGGAGCTTTGCCTATGAAATATCAGGAAAATGCAAATACCGATGGGACGAATGATGCATCGGAATATGTCATTTACCGGTACGCCGATGTCATCATGTTACGTGCCGAAGCTAAAAACGAAATTTTCGGCCCGGACGGGGGAGGAACACCTACGGCCAAAGAACTCCTGCACCAAGTCTGCCGCAGAAGTTTCGACAATTACGACCAAACCGACCACAAAAAGAAAATAGACCAAATAACCGACATAGACGCTTTTCGCGCTCATCTGCTTCAAGAAAGAGCTTGGGAGTTTATTTGGGAAGGTAAAAGAAGAAGCGACATGATACGACACGGCGTATTCATTTCCAATGCAATCAGCCGGGGTAAAAATCTGGCGAAAGACTACCACGAACTATATCCTATTCCTCAACAAACGATTTATGAACTTAAAATAAAACAAAATGATGGCTACTAATCAAAGAAATCTTTTGAAAAAAGCGACTTTCTGGTCTTTATGCTGCCTCCTTTTCTCTGGACCGATATCTGCCCAAAAGGTATATCCGGCATACGGGTTAAACGACTTTGTAGAAACCGCCGATCCCGAAACCTACGACAGCAAACAGTGGGACGACCTTTCTTCGGGACTTCACGCCGCATGGGGGTCGATCGATACTTTATACAAAAAAGGAAATGTCCCCGCAAATAAAATAAAACAAACGAAAGCCGTCGTATGGAAAGGCGAAAAAGTAAACTTCATCGCATTGGCTTACACCAAAAACGAGATAAAAGACGTAAAATGCGTTACCTCCGATTTAAAAGGTATATCTTCCATCATTCCGGCGGGAAATGTCAAATCGAACTTTGTCCGATACACACTCTCCGACAAGTTCAAAATTTCAGACGAAATATTGGCTTGTGCCGCTCGAACGCCGCATAAAACAGAAAACAGCCACCTCGTGCCCGATGTTCTCGATTATATCCCCCAAATGACGATACCGGGAAGAACCACTCGACCGATATGGATTACAGTAGAGATTCCGCGAGACATACCGTCGGGAGAATATACGGGAGAGATATTTATTCGTTCGGCTGCGGGTGAAGACCAAATACTGTCTTTGACCGTAGAAGTACTCGACCACATAGTCCCCGCACCGAAAGATTGGCAATTCCATCTCGACCTTTGGCAAAACTGTGTTTCGGTAAAAAGGTATCATAAGCCTACCCTATGGAGTGACGAACACTTCGAGATACTGGCAGAGTATTTTAAAATATTGGCCGATGCCGGACAAAAAGTTTGCACCGCCGTAATCAACCACGGAGGACAAAGTTTCGACGACTGGTACGAAAGTATGATTCTATGGACCAAAAAAGCCGATGGCACTTGGTTTTATGATTATACGGTGTTCGATAAATTCGTGAATATGATGGCTTCGATAGGAATCGACCAGCAAATCAATTGTTACTCGATGTACCCGTGGGGAGCTACACGTTACTTCGACGAAAAATCAGGCGATTGGATTTCTATACAGCCGGAACCCGGCACTCAGGAATTTGCAGATTTTTGGAGACCCTTCCTCCTCGATTTCCGGAAACACCTCAAAGAAAATGGCTGGTTCGAAAAAACAGCTATCGCTATGGACGAAAAACTCGAACCCATTATGGCCGGAGTAATCTCTTTCATCAAAGAGACAACCCCCGACTTCAAGATAGCATTGGCCGGGGGTTATATCCCCTCCTTGCAAGAAGACATATACGATCTGTCCATCTTTGTGGGTCACCCCACTACATCGGAGAACATGCAGGCTCGAATCGCACAAGGTAAACCCACGACATTTTATACGAGCTGTTCATGGCCCGAACACCCCAACCAGTTCACATTCTCGCCTCCTGCCGAAAGTGCTCTTGTCGGGTGGTTCGCATACGCTCAGGGATATACAGGATTCTTGCGTTGGGCCTACAACATTTGGGTGCAGAACGTTCTCAAAGATACCCGCTGTGCATCGGCTCCGGCAGGCGACCAACACATGGTATATCCCGGACCTCGCAACTCTGTAAGAATGGCCCGCCTACGTGAAGGCATCCAAGATTATGAAAAGTTACGAGTCATTATGGAACGCCTGAAAGGGCTGGGTACGCCGGAAGCCAACGAAAACATTCAAAAACTGCAAAGAGTATTGCAAACATTCTCATTGGGAGAAATCAGCAAAGAGACCGACAACCGCATCACGAGCTTGGTGAACGACGCAAAAGCCGTACTGACCGAAGTCGCAAAAGCAACGCCCGTAAACATGTCCAATCTGGTGATTCCATCGAAAGACCGCAATACAATCGAAATTTATCCCAATCCCACGGACGACAAACTGTTCATCTCCTACGATGGGGATACAGAAAAGATAAGCTATCAAATATGCTCCACTTCGGGACAAGTATTGCAAACATCGAACACGAAACCCGTCTATAAATACATAAACATCAAAAATATACCATCGGGTAACTACATTATAAAATTCAATGTCGGATCGCAAGTTATCAGTAAAAAATTCATTAAAAACTAACCTTAAAAAACAAAATCGTATGAAACCGAAAAAAATTACTTCATGCATGTTATTTGCCATGATTTTCAGTTGCGGAATGTCATTACAGGCTGCAAACATCAAAGCTGTCAACTTTATCCACGACAACAGCATCAGAGGCTGTGATATTCACCTGTCACAAGAAGGGAACAAGTACTTCGCCGATGTCTACAACCAACAACAGACCATCGAAATGTGGGTGCGTATAAGCGAAACCCTCGACGCGCAAGGCGGCGTATTGATAAGCACTAAAAGTGCATTCGTCGATGATCCTGCCAATGACAACAAATCAGGGGGCTACGAACTGATGCTGCAACCCAACGGCTGGGCGAGAGCTACATTCTGTGTCGGTAACGGAGGTAACGAACCTAAATGGGTCAATACTCAGTTACAAGCCGGAGAATGGGCAAAACTGTCTATGGTGATAGACAGGAACAAACTGATCTGCTATAAAAACGGAGAAAAAACGGTGGAGGAAACTTTCAGCGCACCGATAGCTGTTGGCACAGGAGACCTCACATTGGGTGCCAATCCCAACTGGGTAGACGGCGAAAAATTTCAAGGAATGATAACCGATGTCAGAATTTGGACGGTAGCCCGCACAGAAGAAGAAATAAAATCCGATTTGAATTACTATTTCGCCTCAAAAAAAGAGAACCTCTTTCTCAACTGGAACATGCAGGAAGGAGAAGGCACGACATTGAAAAACTTGATGCATTCGAGTAGAAACCAAGCCTCGATAGTTTTAATCAACGACATGGACGAAACAGGAATCGAATGGGTGGACAATAGCGGCTGCCCGATATACGAGGAAGGATCGTCGAGCATAGAAACTGCTCGGCAAAAACAAGCGGCCTATATCAGCGGAGACAATATTCTTATCGACGGTGAAAATATAAATGGAGCAGCACTATACACGATAGACGGAAGATTGGTCATGAGCATTTCATCACATCATAACACCATAGACATAAGCGATTTAACTCCGGGGTACTATATATTCAAAGCAATAATAGACAACAATCCGGTATCTTTGAAATTAAGAAAATAAAATCGATCGCTTACACGTTATGGCGGGCTTCTGATTTACAGAAGCCCGCCATTTTTTTATGCTTCAATAAAATAGCGCAACAAAATACCGTCCCTATACAAAACACAAGAGAGGAAAATGAATCATAATATAAAAATTAAAACCACTCCTTAAATAAGTAAAGTATGAAGAATTTGACTAAATTTGCCGATAGTAGATAAAACATAGAGATATGAAAAAATATTTGAGTCTGCTCATTGCTGTCCTGTTTACATTATCTTTAAATGCCGGCGGAGGGAAAGCCAAAATAGTTTTCGACTCCACCCGTTATGATTTCGGTTATATTCAGGAAGATAAAGGAAAGGTAACGCACTCTTTCAAATTTACCAACGACGGAGATGCCCCGTTAATTATCATATATACGCGTAGTACCTGCGGTTGCACGGCATCGCATTTCACCAAAGAGCCTGTCGCCCCTGCCGGTACGGGTTCGATAGACGTAACTTTCGACCCCGAAGGGCGTCCCGGGACCTTTCGAAAAGAGGTCAAAGTCTATACCAATGCCAGAAAAGCATCCATAAAATTGATTATCGAAGGGATTGTTGTACCTAAAAAATAATAGTTATGAAACAATTGATTTTAGGATTGATTCTCATTTTTTCCATAACCGTATCGGTAGCCCAACCGCAAATTGTATTCGATAATAAAAATCACGATTTCGGTACATTCGAAGAAGAAACAGGTCCGGTCACTCACGATTTTCGATTCGTCAATAGCGGGAACGAACCCTTAGTTTTGCAAAACGTGCGTTCCACATGTGGCTGTACCGTTCCCAAATACACCCGGGAACCCATTGCCCCCGGAGACTCCGGGAGCATTAAAGTGACCTACAACCCCAAAGGACGCCCCGGTAAGTTTTCAAAACCCATCTATATAACGACCAACGCTTCGGGCGATAGAGAGACGCTCCATATCAAAGGAGTCGTCATCGGATCAAAATCCCGTAGAGCGACCAATCCCTATAAAATAGGAACCCTATCGTTACGCAGTCTGCACATACCGCTGTTCGACACCCCGAAAGGACACGTAAAAGAGGGACATCTATTCGTCCGCAACGAAGGAAAAACAGAACTGGTCCCTACTTTTAAAAATGTCCCTTCTCACATCTCGGTCGAGATGATACCCGCAGTTTTGCACCCCGATGAGGAAGGTCTTATAAAAATTTATTACGATCCCGACGTTGTCGACGACTGGGGGTTCCGACGCGACGAGTTTGATTTGGGACTCGACAACGGCTCCTCGAACGACTTCAATACGGTCACGGTATCGGCGAACTTGCTGGACGATTTTAGCTCCCTCTCGCCAGAACAGCGTCAAAACGCCGGACACATCGAGCTATCGAGCAATGTCATAGACTTTGGTATCATCAAAGGGAACACTGCTAAAAAACAGACTTTGAAAATAACGAATACCGGAAAAAGTCGGTTGACGATACACAAAGTGGCGAATGAAAATCGCTCTCTGAACATAAAACTGAAACGAAATACGCTCAACCCCGGCAAAACGACCGAGTTGGTTATCGAAGCAGACCCGTCTATGGCTCGTAACAATTTATTGAACAGCCGATTGATGGTTATTACCGATGACCCCGAAAGACCATCGGTTCCCATACGGGTATTAGGTTCTTTTGAATAACTCTTAATTTCTTGAATTATGGATCACCCCGAAAATGACGCTCAATATGCAGGACTTGCAGTAAACAAAGGAATAGAACAACCGCCTATCGTGAATCCGTATTTGAAAAAGATGCGGACAGCGAAACGTCGATCCTTTACAGCCTCTGAATATGTCGAAGGTATCGTCAAAGGCGACACGAGCATACTCAGTCAGGCCGTAACTTTGGTGGAAAGCAATCGGTACGAGCACCAGACTCTCGCACAGGAAGTCATAGAAAAATGTCTGCCCCATGCCTGCGACTCGGTGCGGGTGGGTATTACCGGCGTACCGGGAGCCGGCAAGAGCACATCGATAGATACTTTCGGGTTGCATGTACTGAAACGGGGTGGGAAATTGGCTGTATTGGCGATCGACCCCAGTAGCGAACGCTCGAAAGGTAGCATATTGGGCGACAAAACCCGTATGGAAAAACTATCGATACACCCCAACGCCTTTATCCGCCCTTCACCGTCGGCAGGCTCGTTAGGCGGTGTAGCCCGGAAAACTCGTGAAACGATCGTTCTCTGTGAGGCCGCCGGATACAACAACATCTTTGTAGAAACAGTCGGGGTCGGGCAATCCGAAACAGCCGTGCACTCGATGGTCGATTTCTTCCTGCTTATCCAATTAGCCGGTACAGGTGACGAACTGCAAGGAATCAAAAGAGGCATCATGGAAATGGCCGATGGTATCGTCATCAACAAAGCCGACGGAAGCAACATCGAAAAAGCCAAATTAGCCCAAGCACAATTCCGTAACGCATTACATCTGTTCCCGCCTACGCCTTCGGGCTGGACTCCGCAAGTGCTCACCTACTCTGGATACTACGAGTTGGGAATCGCCGAGGTTTGGGACATGATAGACAAATACATCGCTTTTGTCAAGAAAAACGGATATTTCGATTACAAACGGCAAGAACAAGCCAAATACTGGATGTTCGAAACGATAAACGAACAACTCCGCGACCACTTCTATCGCAATCCTCAAATCGAAAGAATGTTGGAAGAGAAACAACAGAAAGTGTTGAACAACGAGCAAAGTTCGTTTATGGCGGCCAAAGATGTGTTAGAATATTATTTCGACAAAGAAAAATAATTTGCCACTTACTTCTCGATATTTATGAAACAGGTAATCTGTCCGAAATGCGGAAAAACGTTTTCTTTCGACGAGTCTCGTTACGACGCTTCCTGCAACATATCTTTCATTTGCCCGGCCTGTCGTAAACGATTCCTAATGACACTGCCCGAGATAGACGCATGCCACAAGAACGACATAGACACCTCTCTCGGTTTCATCACGGTATTGGAAAATGCGTTCGGATACCGGCAAGAATTTCCTTTACACGCAGGCGATAATATAATAGGCCGTGCCTCGAAAGGTACGGAAGTGGATATACCCATCGAAACGAGCGATATGAGCATGGATCGTCGCCACTGCATCATCAATGTGAAAGAAAAAGGCAATCGACCGATACTCACGGTCAGAGACAATCCCAGTCTCACCGGCACATTCCTCCGCCATGAATTGTTGAGCGATCGGGAACGCGCGGTATTACACGACGGCGATGTGGTGACGATAGGAGCGACGACTTTTATCGTTCACATTCCCGACGAAGAAGACGAAGAATACTTCGAGTGAGTCTCGTCCCGAGAATTGGGAAAAATGCTCGCTAAACCTCTTATCCACCAATAAAAACGTAATAGATATTATCCGAAATTTTTTTACCATATCCATCTAAAATTACAAATATGATAAAAAGAATCGCACTATTAACACTTTTAGTTGCCCCTTTATGGTTATCGGCACAGGTTCGTACAGAAAAACTGTTAGAAAAGGGGTGGAAATTTACAAGGGAAGACAATCCCGAATTCAAGACATCGCAATTCGACGATACCAAATGGCAATCGGTCTGTATCCCGCACGATTGGGCTATCTATGGTCCTTTCAGTATCAACAACGACAAACAGAACACGGCAATTGTTCAAGACGGACAGAAAGAAGCAATGGAACACGCCGGACGTACCGGAGGTTTACCCTTCGTAGGAACCGGCTGGTACAGGCTTCGATTCGATGTCCCCGAATATACAGACGGGAAAAAATGTACATTGGTATTCGATGGAGCCATGAGCCATGCCCGTGTCTACATCAACGGAAAAGAAGCAAGCTACTGGCCTAACGGATATAACGCATTCTCTGTCAACGCATCGCCTTTCTTAAAACAAGGAGAGAGCAACACACTTGCCGTACGGCTCGAAAACTTTACCGAGAGCTCCCGCTGGTATCCCGGCGCCGGTCTTTACCGGAATGTACATCTGATCGTGACAGACGATGCCCACGTACCGGTGTGGGGAACACAAATCATCACCACCGCACTCACAGACAAATATGCAAAAGTAAAACAAACGACTTCTTGGGATTACCCGTCTGGAAAATCCCTGAGCGACTATGTCATCGTGACCGACTTGGTCGACCATAACGGAAAGATAGTAGCAACGGGTCGCAAACAAGGAAGCGATTTCGACAACGACCTATTCGAGCAAGAATTTGTAATAGAAAATCCTGCGGCATGGACTCCTGAGACCCCCGACCTCTACACCTCGATTTCAAAAATATATGAAGGCGATGTGCTGAAAGACCAATACTCGACGACTTTCGGCATTCGCACCGTCGAAGTTCGACAAGGCGAAGGGTTCTTCCTGAACGGCAAACGGGTGCAATTCAAAGGAGTTTGCAATCACCACGATTTAGGCCCGTTAGGAGGTATCGCCAACGAAGCGGGAATACGTCGGCAAATCCGTATGTTGAAAGATATGGGTTGTAACGCCATTCGCACCTCGCACAATATGCCCGCACCCGAATTGATTAAAGCCTGTGACGAAATGGGTATGATGGTCATGGCCGAATCGTTCGACGAATGGGCGACAGCCAAAGTCCAAAACGGATATCACACCGTATTCGGCGAATGGGCGGAAAAAGATATCGTGAACTTAGTACGCCATTTCAGGAATAATCCCAGCGTAGTCATGTGGTGTATCGGGAATGAAGTCCCCGACCAATGGGCGGGCGACAAAGGACCCAAACTATCGTTATGGTTACAAAACATCTGCCACCGCGAAGACCCCACTCGTCCCGTCACGCAAGGCATGGATGCCCCGGACGCCGTAGTCAACAACATGGCGGCAGTCATGGACGTACCGGGATTCAATTACCGCCCGTTCAAATATATCGAAAATTACAAAAAACTCCCCCAAGAAATCATTTTAGGAAGCGAAACGGCATCGACCATCAGTTCACGGGGAGTCTACAAATTCCCGGTAGTACGACGGTCCATGCCCAAATACCCCGACCACCAGTCCTCCTCTTACGATGTGGAACACTGCGGGTGGTCCAATCTTCCCGAAGATGATTTCATACAGCACGAAGATTTGCCCTACTGCATAGGAGAATTTGTCTGGACCGGATTCGATTACTTGGGTGAGCCCACCCCTTACTATTCCGATTGGCCCAGCCACTCCTCCCTATTCGGTATTATCGATCTCGCTGGAATCCCCAAAGACCGCTACTACCTCTATCGCAGCCATTGGAATAAAGATGTGGAAACCCTCCATATCCTACCCCATTGGAACTGGGAAGGCCGCGAAGGAGAAGTAACTCCCGTATTCGTCTATACCAATTACCCCACCGCCGAGCTCTTCATAAATGGCAAAAGTCAGGGGAAACGCACCAAAGACCTGTCAGTAACCGTCCATAATAGTGGAGACTCTCTATCGACGGCGAACTTCAAACGGCAAAAACGCTACCGTCTGATGTGGACGAACACCAAATACGAACCGGGGACTGTCAAAGTCATCGCCTATGATAAAGACGGAAACGCAGTTGCCGAAAAAGAGATGAAAACAGCTGGTAAACCCTATCGTATCGAACTGACAGCCGATCGTGACAAAATCATGGCCGACGGAAAAGACCTCTCGTTCGTAACGGTGAAAATCGTGGACAAAGACGGAAACCTCTGCCCCACGGCAGCCAATGAAATAACCTTTAAGGTAAAAGGAAAAGGATACTACCGGGCAGGAGCCAACGGCGATCCCACATCGTTGGAATCGTTCCAAGCCCCCCACATGAAAGTATTCTCAGGCATGATGACCGCCATCGTATCATCGACCGAAGAACCGGGAAAAATCACCCTCGAAGCTACATCTAAGGGTTTGAAAAAAGCTACCCTCGTTATCGAGAGCGGCAAATAATCGATACATATAGACCCGTAACAACATTCGCCCCTGCGTTTTGTTTCATACAACGCAGGGGCGAATCGTTTAAGAATGGTTCGTAGTTGATGATAGGGAAACCGACCTTCATAAATTGTTTATTCCCAATGCCTCGATTCTACAAACCTCCAATTTTTCAACATTTCCCCGCTTACAGATACACTTCCTATCATACATTCGCATATAGAAGCTATGGTTAATTTATTTCCAAACCCCTCCGTCACTCCGTGACACCTCACCCTATATTTTGCGTTGCAAAACACAGGGGAGGAGTTTTAAAATAGCTCAATAGAGAAAAACACCCGCGTGAGGCTACGAAACATAGCAAAGGAGGAGGAGGTTTAACACCCTTCTGCGACATTATTTTATCTAATGAGATGATTGTATTTATCCTTCTCCCCTGCCGTGTCCCGTAAGTATTACGGGGTGTTGCGTTAGCGATATAGGGGGGACACCGAGGAAACAACAGTTTCTGAGGAGAGGGGTTAAGAAAGATAACTTAGAATATAATATTAGAAAGAAATGAAGCATTCAACCTCTCCCCCTGTGTCGCACAGCGATATAGGGGGAGTGCCCCATAGGGCGAGGGGGTTGAAATATACAAAGGCAATCCACACTAATTATAATGAACCTTACCAAGAACAAATAAAAAACACCCCCGGCACAAAACGCTCTGTACCGGGGGATTTTGCAAGCCGCAAGTGCGGATTTTTTGTTAAATAATTATATGCCTTTCGGCAGCAGGCAACCTGCTTGTTTTCTAATAATTGGTCTTACCTTCGTGAGACTTCAAAACAGGTTCTCAAATAGTTCCGTTTTGTTCCAACATCAACGTTTTGGTAGGCTGGTCGCAAACCTCGGTAGGACCGAAATATTGTATAGGACCGGGATAAACATAGCACGTGTTCATAGCCCACTCGTCACGATGTGCGGCGAAATATTTGAAAGGAGCCCCATCGAGGCGAACCAATGCTTTTTGTATAACAGGTTTCATTTCTCCGTGACGACGTTCCATATTCATCATCATAGTCACAGGCACGCCCCCGGCAATCCACTCGCTGGCCGGTTTGGTCGTGTTGCGAACCGACGACATATAACCCGTTTTACCCTCGCCTACCAACAGTGCTGCGGTATAACCGAGAGAATAACAATAGTCGGCATCGAAATTGGAAGGATCGGCACAACGGCCTTCGTAACCGAAGAAGTGGAATTGCGTAGCGAATTTACCCACGAATTTCCCTTCGGCTTTCATTTCGGCCAAACGACGTCCAACCATCTCGCCCAACAGTTTTTCGGTTTCGATAAGCGATACCTGAACATTTCCGTGGGGGTCGCGGTCGAGCGTGAGCTGACGGGCGACACCTTCGGGCAGGCTGGCATAGATAGCCGAATTTTCGGGAGAAAGGTGTTTGATGATATAATTGATTTGTTCCGATTTCTTAATCATTGCGAATTCCGAACCGTTCGCAGCCAGATAGTCGTTCAACTCGGCGATAAGACGCTTCATGGCAGGGATAAATTCAATAAGTCCTTCGGGAATCAACACCGTTCCGAAGTTGTTACCTTTGGCGGCACGGGCAGCCACGATTTCGGCGATATAATTTACTACATCGTCGAGAGTCATCTGCTTGGCCTCGATTTCCTCCGAAATCAAACAAATATTGGGCTGAGTCTGCAAAGCGCATTCCAAAGCGATATGCGAAGCCGAACGTCCCATCAGCTTGATAAAGTGCCAATATTTCTTAGCCGAGTTACAGTCTCGTTGTATGTTACCGATTACTTCGGAATATACTTTACAAGCCGTATCGAAACCGAAAGAAGACTCTATCATTTCGTTCTTCAAGTCTCCATCGATAGTTTTCGGGCAACCGATTACCTGAACTCCGGCTCCAATTTGTTTATAATATTCGGCGAGTACGCAAGCGTTGGTATTGGAATCGTCGCCACCGATAATAACGACAGCTTTGATTCCCAACTCTTTAATAATTTCGAGACCACTGTCGAATTGATCCTTCGTTTCCAGTTTGGTACGTCCCGAACCGATAATGTCGAATCCGCCCGTATTGCGGTAGTCATCGATAATATCGGCCGTAAGTTCCATATATTTATGTTCGATCAATCCGCCGGGGCCTAAAAGGAAACCGAACAAACGGCTCTCTTTATTCAGAGCTTTAAGACCGTCGAAAAGACCAGAAATTACATTATGTCCACCGGGAGCTTGACCGCCGGAAAGGATAACACCCACATTGATAGCCGGATATTCTTTCTTTGCAGCTGCTTCGAAACGGAGAACAGGCATGCCGTATGTGTTAGGAAATAACTTAGCGATAGCCTCCTGATCGGCAACCGATTGCGTGGCCTTACCTTCGACGATGGTAACGCCGTTTTTAATAGCTTCGGGCAACTTAGGCTGATACGAAGCACGAGCGGTTTGAAGTGCACTTTTCTTCATTGTAATCTCTTTTGTTTATGTAAGTTTTATATTTCTTTCGGATTTGCAAATTTCGTATTTTTTTTTCAAAGAGCCAAATACAGAAATATTAAAATCATATCGGACAAAACGGTCGATAAACATTACCCCACGCTTCACTCTTCGTCATACCCGAAAGATTTCCCGGAAAAGAAATCTCCGGTAATCATCAAACGAGAAATATCCCACGCCTGCGTCTGTCTCGAATACAAAGGAGACCGGCGGTTTCCCAAAGAACTTCCGTCCCAATAAACGGCACTCTCGACCGGAGTACGGAACAAACTATATCCCAAACCTTTCCAACCGTATTCGTTACACCCCATGACATCGAGCAATGTCGGATATACATCGATTTGCCCCGCCGTCTCCTCATAAGAAATCGTATACGGAGTATTCAATAAAACAAACGCTACCTCACGGTCGGCAAGTGTCCTATGCTCGCGCCCGTCCAACACATTTTTACCCAACTCGTCATGATCCGAAACAACAGCGATTACCGAGCGTTCGTACAGCCCGCACGCTTTCAGCGAATCGAGAAAACTGCCCAACTGTCTGTCGAGGCTATGAAAAGCCTCCATCGTGTTGACCAACTCCCTCGACTCGGTCGGGTATCGGGAAAGAGCCGTGGGATTGGACGGAGCCTTGTTCGGAGCATGTGTCGAGATAGTCACTATCTGAGAAAAAAACGGCTCTTGTGTCCGTTTCAAAATAGAAAGACTTTCGGCAAACAGAACCGAATCGCTCAAAGTCTCGCTCGCTCCGAACGATGTTTTATCATATAAAGTTTCAAAACCGTATGCCGGAGAAGTTTCCGCCTGATTCCAATCCTGTGCCCGATCGCATACGATATTCAAGGTCCGATAACCTTTATCTCTCAACGCATGCCCCAAAGCCGGATAGGTGTTTTCGCCGTACAGCACGGCGGTCGCCCCTACCTTCGCAGGTAAAAGCCCGGTATTGAATATCAGGTGGCCGTCGCTAGACCGACCGTCTTTTACTTGCGGGATTAAATGGAGGGCCGAAAATGTGCCTTCTTCGGACAGTAGACGATTGAGCCGGGGCATAATCTCCACCCCGTTCACTGTCCGGTTCAATAACCACGAATTCATCGATTCCACGACGATAAGAATAAGATTCCTTCCCGGTTCTACGGCATATCTATTATCACCATAATGCGGCATATCGTCAAGATAAGATTCAACGGTTTTCCGTTCCTCGGCATTCAGTTCTCCACCCTGCAAAAGCGAAGATACAAACGCATAGCACGTATAAGGCACGACACCGTTAAACACCACGTACTCACGATAATTATAAGGCGTAATGAAAGCCGTCCACGGAGACTCTTGATCGGAAGGCGCACGATGATAAATATGATGAGCTCTGACCGCATAGGAAGACAAAGCTATCGACAACGATACGAAGGCGGCAACCGCTCTGGTACGTGAAGACGGATAATGACGCTGTTTCCTGAAATAGAAAATATACCCCGCCAAAAGTAACAGAGTGGGAAAGAACACAAATATATCGCGTAACCGGATCAATCCCCTCACGCTGTTAAGCAGCACATCGTTGACGTTGTTCACGAGAAGGAACGACGAATATGGCATAATATCCTCATAGACACGAGCATATAAAGTCTGGATAAGACAAAAAACGTCGAACAGGAAAAGCGGAATAAACACGACCCACCGCCTGTTCGTAAAAAAGAAAAGAGGCAACGACAATAAAAAAGCATCGCCCACAGTCGGCGCAAAAGCCGAAAGCGTATCGCCCACAGGCTTTCCCTGTGGAAGAAGAATACGCAAATCGAAAATAGTCGAATATTTCAACCCGATATGTAAATATTCGATAGGAAACATAAAGCAACAGACAGTAAGCAGATAAAACAACAGATACTGTCCCTCGCGGTTCCAAGAAAAAACTCGTGCCGAAAATTTATCCAACCACATTTGCCTTCGATAACATTCGATGCAAATGTAATGAAATAAAAATTTATAGTATTATTTTAAACTGAAATATCCTTTGGTAATTATCTTTTCCGAAATATCCCATGCTTCTATCTGCCGGGAGGCCAAAGAATCGCCTTCGTTACCGTAAACTGTCCCATTCCAACCGGCCGCACTTCCGACCGGAGTGCGCAAAATACTGTAACCTAAACCCTTCCATGCATAATCATTACAATTCATTACATCGAGCAAGGTAGGATAAATATCGATTTGTCCCATAACCGAAGTGTGCGTATATTTCACACCGGCGTTCGCCACGATGAACGCAGCCTCCGTATCGTTATAACCGGGTACTCCGCAAGGAGAAAGTAATTGGTTATGGTCCGAGGCTATCGCAATAACTGTATTATTGTACAATCCGTTACTACGAAGCGAATCGACGAACGCTCCGATACAACGGTCGGTATAATGAATAACCTCCATATAATTTCTCACCTCCTCCGGAAACTCAGTAGCACCCGACAACTTCGTCTTCCGATACGGCTCATTATAAGGCTTGTGAGACGTCCCTGTTATCAATTGATAGAAAAACGGCGTTTTCTGCACTTTTATTTTTTCAATAGCCCGTTCCATCAGCACACTATCCGTAACACTTGTTCCACCACCCAATCTATCGATATTCTGGTCATACCCGTAAGCGACGCTTATCTCGGCCTGATTCCAATAATTATTCCCATCGACCGTCATGTTTACCGCCGTGTAATTCCGTCGCTTCAACGCTTTGGCGATAGAATAGTAATCCACATCGTCATATCGGGTAGCGACGGCTCCGCTCTTTAAGGGAAGCAATCCGGTATTGAACATGAATTGCCCGTCGCTCGATCTACCGTCCTTCACTTGTGGCAAAACATGAACTGCTGTAATCGAGTTGCTGTCGTTTACGATCCGGTTCAAGCATGGTGTTATCTCTTCTCCGCAAAAGCTCTTGCCGATCACCCATGAGTTAAGCGACTCTACGATAATAAGTATCAAATTTTTGTTTTCATTAACCGAATAGATGTTATCTGCATAACGGGGATAAGCGTCGAGATAATCTTGGATTCGAATCGTTTCTTCTTCCGTCAATTCAGGTTGGGGCAAAAGCGAAGTAGCGGCATGATACAGAATATATCCGCACATTCCATTCAGATCGAAATACAATATATTATTGGGGAAAGTGACAAATCTATCGGTAAGAGAATCATACTGTTTCGATTTTATATCCCGCACCGAAAGAAAAATATGAAAACAGACAAAAACCGATAAGATAACGATCACCGGCCACCATAACCTCCTCCGCTCTTTTTGCACTCTTTTCTGTAAAACAAATTTGTAAAAAACCCCGGTCATCAAAGTAGGAACGATTGCCAGACAATCGATCCATCGCGCCGAAGCAAAAGCACTTTCCAACAACAAAGGAGTAAGGTTTTCATACAAAAGGAAAGAAGAAAACGGTATTATATCCAAATAGTTTCGGTAATACCATACGGCCGATAAGCAAAATACATCGAGCAAAATCAACGGTATAAAAACGAATCCCCGTCTTTTGACGACAAAAAAAGGAGACATCAAAACCATTGCATCGAACAGAGTCTTAACAATATGAGCCGGTATCGACGAAAGCGGATTCGTGTCTTTCACTATTTCAAAATAGAAAAGCCATATACTGGAAAATGCAGATATAAGAACCAACGCAAAAAGAATGAGTGTATAAAAGTTTTTCGAAAAAAATCGAATGACAGAACTCCCTATATCCAAACTTTTACCAATCATTGAAACTACTCTTTCATTTTAGAACAAAATATTTATCCGCTTCCCTAAACGGGTTTGCAAAAATAATTCTTTTAATGAGGCGAAACAACCTCATTTGCTCGATTTCTTTCAATCCGCTCTCGATAAAACATTTATTAAAAGACAAAACAAAATAAAATTAAATTCATAGTTTTGTTTAATATTATATGATTATCGAATAAAAAAGAGAATTACAATCATTTTTTTCTCTTTCGTATCGAACAGAAAATAAACATCTCGAACATGAAAAAAAAGTATATATTGCTCGTTCCGGTAGGCGGCCTTGCCAATCGCATGAAAGCGATCGACTCGGCAATTAAACTAAGCCGAAAAACAAATAGCGAGTTACATATTATTTGGTTCAAAGACCGAGGATTAAATTGCCGTTTCGACCAATTATTCGAACCGATCGATTTACCGAATGTAAAAATAACGGAGGCTACATGGAGCGATTACCTACTTTACGACAGGCCCCGGCAGAAAAATATTTTCATTCCCCATCTTTTTCAAAAGGCAACCTTCGATAACTGTATCTATGAAAAACAGGCCTTGCACCTTTTTTACGAGAACTTCGATTTTTACGACTGGGCAAAGAATAGGAAAGTATATATAGCCTCTTTCGTATATTTTTATTCTCCCGAAGATGAAAATGACCGCTTCTCCGTTTTTCGTCCTCTCGCTTCCATCTTGCAAGAAATAGATACCCGTTGTTCCCTCTTCGGAACAAATACAGTGGGTGTCCACATTCGCCGGACCGACAATGCTCTATCTATCGCACAAAGTCCTACCCGTTTATTTATCGAGCGTATGAAAAAAGAAATAGAACAGAACGGCAACACGACATTTTACCTTGCCTCCGACTCCGAGGAGGACAAACGATCGATTGTAAATCGGTTCGGAAATAGAGTGTTCACCTCTGTCCACAAAGCCGACCGTAACAGCTTGGAGGGTATGCAAGAAGCGCTAGTAGAGCTATACCTCCTATCGCGCACCCGGCATGTATTAGGATCGGTACACAGCTCTTTTTCCGAAACAGCAGCTCAAATCGGCAAGATATCCTACGAATTGTTGCGCGACGTTCGCCCCGATAAATAATTCCGGCCATACACGGGAACAAAATAGATTCGGGAAGATTTGAAACTGTCCCGAATCTATAACCTCTATCGCACGATACAGCGCATCATGGCCGCAGCTTGTTCCGGACGACCCAATATCTCATACACAAGAGCCGCACAAGTATAACAAACGACCGGTATCAACGAAGGAAGTAACTCATAATTCTCGGCATCACGGGCAGGATAAGCGACATAACGAGCCGACCTCACCCGATGAGAAACGACATGTGCAGGAAGCGAATAATAATCGATACGTTTTTGTCCTTCTTCGTTCGATAAAACACATACGGGTGTCGAACAGCCTCCCCGAGTATAAAAATTGAACTGCAACTCATATTCGGGAGACGTTTTATCGATAAATTCCGTAACAGGTTGCCTCCACCCGTCCATACAAAACTCAGCCATACGCCACACATCATCGGGCAAAAGTACATATCCGCTACCGTCGGACGAACGCTGTGGCCGCAACAACGAAGCGCAATCTGTCAAAGGCAACGACGATACCGGTTCCGTTGCCCATACGGCAAGCAAAGCATCCGGCATTTTCTCCCGCATATAACGCTCTACTCCTATCCCTGCGGTCATCACGATATCGGCATCGAAAGAATCGGTTAGCTCCTCCATGTTCGCTTTAACCCGGTCTACCAACTCATCTACACTTACTTTCATCACGCGCCTTTCTTCTGTCTCACAAAATTATTCTCGTCCACATAAATATCACCCTCCGAAAGAATATCGGTCCATTTTTTTAATGCACAATTCAACCCGTCGGCAGTAAACGAACTGCGGTAAACCGGTAATCCGGTCCCATCGAGACGAGAAATTTCGATTTGCCGAGGAGAAATCGACACCTCGCACGAACCGTTTTCAATGGGCCGAGTCATTTTTAACAAAGCCTCTCCAGCTGCATCCAACCCTATTTGAAAGACTTTATCGCCATCACCCGAATAAACGACAATTCCCTTTTGTAAAGGACTTATCACGACTTCTCCATCTCCAATGGGCACACGCAACTCCCCGGCCTGCGACAAAAAAGTTCCTGTTTCTTTATGACTGATTTCACCATTGCACAACTCCCACGAAGAAAGCTCGCTCGACACCCGAATAGTTTGCTGCCCATCGAGCAAAACCAATCCGTTGGGCTTCAATTTTATCTCGTCGGCTATGGCACAAAAACGAGAAAGTTCTTCCCAATCATTCGAAGATGCCGGCGAAGCTGTCGTGCTACCTACCGAAAACTTCACCTGATAGTACTTACTCATAAAATAAACCACATCGGCGACTCCACCGGTACATCGATAAGTGAAAGATGGATTCCACGTCCCTCGGTAGAGATAAACAGGACGCACGGCATCGTCGAACGTCAATGGAGTCACATAATTCCGCCATGTAGTTCCGTCCCACACAAGGGTGATAATTGCCGACGAATCTGTCGTCACGGTCATTGCCGACGATCCTTTCAAGGCAGGGAAAACATAAGCCCCTTTACCTCCGGCCACATAGATGAAACAAGCCTGCACACCGCTTTCGACTGCCGGGCTGAAAGTCGCCGGTTCGGTGATAATACCCATGAACGGAGAAGGAGCCGCATGATTCGTATCGTACCACGAACGACCGGTAGAATCCCATATCCAAATGGATTGAGTTTCCCCATTAATAAAAAACTCTCCCGGCAAACCGCCCTCGGGATATGCCGAGAGAAGAGATGCCAACCCATAATAAAATCCCAAGCACCCGTTTTGCCCTCGCAAATGATTGTGTATAGTCGTTCTCATCGCTTATTCCTCTTTTTTAATTGTGAAAAAATCAAATTCAACCGTTCGGCCGCTTGCTCGATAAGAGCAGGAGAGGAGACTTCCTCGTCAGAAAGCCCGTACGGTTCTTTTCTCAAATAATCCCTTGCGTCCTGCCAAGAGCGAACCTCCGGCACTAACGTATAAATTTTCTCTTCCGATGCCGGCTGTGCGACGTCCGACAATTTGAATCGTCTCCCATACCCCCGACTGTTTTCCATAGCCCGCTGCAACTGTTCGTCGGCCGTAGAAAAAATTCCGTTTACACCGTCTCTGGCAAGAAATTGTACCCGACGAAGTACACCGTTCACATCGACCGAGGTAGATAGGTTTCCCAACCGGGTCTGATAAATCTTCATCATATCATTATATTTAATTAAAAAACTATATAGCCCCTCACCGAAACAACCATATCTCTCTCGCAAGAACGGCTGTATAAAAATTTTTCCCGCGCCATGTAACGCAACAGTTTCAAACAACCATATAAGAGAGTGACACGAAAAAACACAGTTTCGAGGAGAGGCCGAATTTTAGAAAAAGGGGAGCCGGGCACGATGTCCCGGTCGCCCCTCAGTCCCCTTGAATCATATCACTTATTCCTCGTCGGGTATGACCGGCTCGATACGCATGTGTGCAGCCGGATAGCGCAATGTCAAACAACTAGCCTCGGTCAGTACCAACGCATCGGTATTGCGTACCCCCGATTTTTTCAAATCGAGTTCCTGCGAGTCGAACGGGACATGAGACCATTTCTGGATAAATTCCGGGTCGAAAATAAATCCGTAGTCGCTCATGCCGCAATCGTCGAATACCTCCGAATAAAGCACATACAGCTTCCCGAACTTCGATTTGATTTCCGAGAAGTCGATGCCCCATTGTACCTTATCTTCGCGGGCCATCACCACTTTGGTCATCTCTATCTTATTGATACGGCCGATAAACGAAGAACCGCCAATCAACACCTTTCGTTTATTCCCTCCGTTCCCGGTAAAAGCCTGTCGCATCATATCGATCAAATCGTTCTGTGTCATCTCCACAGTAGGATTGTAGGTATAATGATTTCCGGCCTGCCACCAGATACCGCCCGTCAGCATCACATTCTCCTTTTTACGAGGGTCGAAAATCGTGTTCTTCACACCGAACATAAAACTCTTTTCCATACCCAATCGCATATCGTAAATAGCGGCTTCCTCGGCATCCGAGAAATCCCATTCGACCTCTTTATTCGCTATTTTTTGGAAAGTCGATTGCTCGATCTGCATTTTGAATATCTGGCAAAAATTCTGACTCTTGATAGGCAAAGCGGCGAATTGTGCCGTCTGCACATCGAGTTCCGTTGCCGCACGCCCCATACGGATAAGCGGCGTATTCACGGGAATAGACGGCACGCAGTTGGTCACCGAACCTATTTTGGAACCATTGATGGGATAGACGGTCAATGCCCCCGTATCTTCGTCTTTTGCGGCGATATAAAGCACCAAGTCGGCATTCGACATCTCCCCGTCGGGATCATACCCTTTTACCCCTTGAACCAACAAAGTTTCCGACACCTCGAATATGCTGTTGTCCACGGCATTGATAGTCGCCTTTTTATGCGAGTCGTTAACGGTCGATGCCCCGGGAGCCACATACGAGGCCTTCATATATGACTTGGTAGGTTTCACATCGACCGAATAATAATCGACAATCATCGACGAAGCCTTCCGCGAACCGTTCCACCGTGATAACTGATCGATAGGCGTGGACATCGGACGTATTTTCACGATGCGTTTATCCACTTCGCTACGCAACAGAGAGGGACTCCCTTCACGAACAATATCGGTCGTCAGCGGTTCGTTGGATACGATTTTTCCACCCGACATACCCGGCACGATCGCCGCCAATGCCAACCCGGCATCGAACAGTCCGTCCCAAACTTGCCAACACAGTACCAACAATACGAAACCGGTCAACCAAAGAAGCGGCTTTTTCCATTTCAATAAAAAATTTTTCATCTCTCTTTTCATTTTAGAATACAATAAAAACATAAGAATTAGAATAATTTAGAAGTTACTTCAATCCCCTTTTCAAAAATCTACAAGTCCCACACGCTACGGCGGCGACGGTTCCCGAATACAGGCGAAAGATCGGCATCGGGCTCGAAACTGCCGCCGTTTCGTAAAGGAGGTAACGAATCGCCGTTACGTTCCCGTTTTTCGAAAACGATACGCTCGTTACGTCCACGCACCTCGGCTTCCCGCTCGGCACAAGACAGGTCACGGTCGTAATACAACCCCTTGAAAAGCAACCCGAGAACTTCGTCGTTCAATTCTCCCATAAACACATGGTTGCACAAATGATACACCCGGTCGAGAAAACCCTCGAACTCCTCGTCGCTCATTCCTTTCTCCGACTTGAAACGCTCCATACAACGAGTGCTGTTTTTCAAGTTCTCCCGCATTTGGTTTTCCAATTCGCCGAATCGTGCCATGCGTGACAGGTACTCGTCGTTCGCCTTACGAACCTCTGCCATGCGACCCTCGTCCTCGGCACAATCGAGCATATCCTTCCCGAAGTAACGCACACAAGCGATAAGAGCATCCTCCCCGCCGATAACGTCCGAGATAAACGCTCCCATTTTCGGGTTCGACATAAACAATTTGCACAACTTGCTCTGGTCGTCGGCAAGACGCTCATACCGTTCGTTCCGATACGAGTCGTATTCCTCCAAAGCATCGAACAAATCGTCGTCGCTATCGACCCTACGGGCAGGATACCGGTGTAAGATTCGTTCCACGAGCAAATCGCGTGATTTTCGCAGATTGCGATTTTCTTTTTGATAATTCTTTTCCATAAATTCAATGATTAGTTTAGCCATATATGGTACGGCAAAGTAAACCCCGGTCGAGGCCCTTTTTATGGCAGCTTCATACATTGTACCTCTTTCTCGAAAGATTTCACGACAAAAGATGAATTACCGAAAAAATTCTTTATTTTTGTCCTGCGAGCGAAAAGAAGAGCCGGCTGGGCATAAAAAACAAATGAATTTGTTTTATTCTGCACCCGCCTTTCATTATTTTTGCAACACGATCGCCGGAGCCTATCCACACCTCGTTCGGTCTCCCCATCGTCAGACAAAACATACTAAATAACATATAACTATGGCTATCACACCGTTTAAGTATCAACCCATGTTCCCGCTCGGCGAAGACACGACCGAGTATTATTTGCTCACGAAAGACTATGTTTCTGTAAGCGAGTTTGAAGGAAAACCCATCTTGAAAATCGAAAAGGAAGGTCTTACCGCTATGGCGAACGCCGCCTTCCGCGATGTATCGTTTATGCTTCGCCGTTCGCACAACGAACAGGTAGCTAAGATTTTGAGCGATCCCGAAGCCAGCGAAAACGATAAATACGTAGCACTCACCTTCCTCCGCAATGCCGAAGTGGCCGCCAAAGGAATACTTCCTTTCTGTCAAGACACCGGTACGGCAATCATTCACGGAGAGAAAGGCCAGCAAGTCTGGACGGGATATTGCGATGAAGAAGCTCTCTCCCTCGGCGTTTACAAAACCTATACCGAGGAAAACTTGCGCTACTCCCAAAACGCGCCCCTTACCATGTACGACGAGGTAAATACCAAATGTAATCTTCCCGCGCAAATCGACTTGGAAGCTACCGAAGGCATGGAGTATAAATTCCTCTGCGTCACCAAAGGCGGTGGATCGGCGAATAAGACATACCTCTACCAAGAAACGAAAGCCATTCTCAACCCCGGGACACTCGTTCCTTTCTTGGTGGAAAAAATGAAAACATTGGGTACGGCAGCCTGTCCGCCCTATCACATTGCATTCGTCATCGGCGGGACTTCGGCCGAGAAAAACTTGCTCACCGTGAAACTGGCATCCACCCACTACTACGATAGTCTGCCCACGACCGGAAACGAATTCGGACGAGCTTTCCGTGACATCGAGTTGGAAAAACAAGTCTTGGAAGAAGCGCACCGTATCGGACTCGGCGCACAATTCGGCGGTAAATATCTGGCACACGACGTACGCATTATCCGTCTGCCCCGCCACGGAGCCTCCTGCCCCGTAGGATTGGGAGTGAGCTGCTCGGCCGACCGAAACATCAAATGTAAAATCAACAAGGACGGTATTTGGATCGAGAAACTCGACAGTCACCCCGGCGAGCTCATTCCCGAAGAACTCCGCCAAGCCGGTGAAGGCAACGCCGTTAAAATAAACCTCAACCAACCTATGAGCGAAATTCTCAAAGAGTTGGATAAATACCCCGTTGCCACACGTCTGTCGCTCAACGGAACGATTATCGTCGGTCGGGACATCGCGCACGCCAAACTCAAAGAACGGCTCGACCGGGGCGAAGACTTGCCGCAGTACATCAAAGATCACCCCATCTACTATGCAGGTCCGGCAAAAACGCCGAAAGGCATGGCCTGCGGGTCGATGGGTCCCACGACAGCCGGTCGAATGGATCCCTACGTAGACCTTTTCCAAAGTCACGGGGGCTCTATGATTATGTTGGCAAAAGGGAACCGCAGCCAAGCTGTCACCGACGCCTGCAAGAAACACGGAGGATTCTACCTCGGCAGTATCGGAGGTCCGGCTGCTATCCTCGCTCAAAACAATATCAAGAGTATCGAATGCCTCGAATATCCCGAGCTCGGCATGGAAGCCATCTGGAAAATCGAAGTGGAAGATTTCCCCGCATTCATTCTCGTCGACAACAAAGGCAACGATTTCTTCAAACAAATCAAGCCTACATGCCCGGCCAAGAAATAATTGGACCAAACTATCTATCCATAAAGAAAGAGCTGCCAATCGGCAGCTCTTTCTTTATAAACTCCCCTCAATGAGACACAGAAGGAAAGGTCGAGAAGTATTCCAACTTCTCCTCTGCTCCGATCTATGCGGACACCCCGTAATACTACAGGGAAACGGCTGATGAAGAGGAGAATACCCTATTTTATTACTAAAACTATCCTTATGCAATGATGAGAAAGTCTACGTTTAGAACGCAAGAGATGTGCATATCGCCATTGAAGCGAAACTTTAAACCTCCTTTCCCTCCATGTCCCCATAGCTTTATAGAGTATTTCTGTTTCACAATCGGAAACATTTAAAACTCCTCCCCTGTGTTTTGTAACGCAAAATATAGGGGAGGTGGCACGTAGTGACGGAAGGGTTGAAAACGACATCTCATCAGTCTGTTTATACCCCTTCTCCCCTGCCGTGTCCCGTAGCATTACGGGGTATTGCGTTAGAAATATAGGGGAGACACCTCAGGAACAGCCGTTTCTGAGGTGAGGGGTTAGATGCATAAAAATCCCCTCCGATTTCCTACTGAACCTAAATAAAACAAGGCCGGAGTGTTTATTAGATACTCCGGCCTTGTTACACCTCAATAATATCTCCTCTCACTTCTCTCCGATATAAATCGTGCAAGCGCCGAAAGTAAGCCGACGACAATAGCAATGGCCGAAACCCGCGCGACGGAAAATAGCGAGCATATCCTCACCTTGTGGAACGGCCGCTACCGAACGGGGCAGATAGCTGTAAGCCCGGCGGTCTTTCGACACCAACCGACCCACGAAAGGAATAAACGTATAGGTATAGAACTTATAAAGCTGGCGAAACGGGAATCTTTCGGGAGTGGACAACTCGATCACACACAGTGCGCCGCCGGGACTCAACACCCGGTACATCTCCCGAAAACCATCTTCGAGATGTTCAAAATTACGCACCCCGTAGGCGACCGTCACCACATCGAAACTGTTGTCGTCGAATGTCATCGACAAGCAATCCTGCACCTCGAAAAGAATCCGCTCTTGTGCATTTCGCTCGGTCACTTTCTCACGAGCTATGCGCAACATGCCTTCCGACAAATCGATACCCACGACACAGTCTGGATGCAGACGCTCGTCCAGCAGCAACGCCAAATCGCCCGTACCCGTAGCCACATCGAGAATACGACGGTGTGAATAGCGACGCAGCATCTTCACGGCCACCCGACGCCACCACCGGTCTATACCCAGTGTCATTGTCCGGTTCATCGTGTCATAAGCCGGAGCGATAGAATCGAACATCTCCCGCACCTGCGTCGTCTTGTCCGTCTCCTCGTCATAAGGCTTTATTCCCTCCGCTTTATAATCCATTCGTCACCAATCGATTTTTACCGGTTATTTTTTACGGTTGTTCAAAAAATCGGTCACGTGCTTTTCGATACGGGCGGCAACGTCCTCGCCCTCGGCTTTCACGAACTTTTCGCCCACGATATGCTCATATAGCTCGATATAGCGATCCGACACGCTGTTGCAGTATTCCTCGGTCATTTCGGGAACCTGTTGACCCTCTTTACCCTGAAATCCATTCTGAATCAACCATTGACGCACGAACTCTTTCGATAACTGACGTTGTTCCTCGCCACGGGCAAGACGATCTTCATAACCTTCGGCATAGAAATAGCGCGAAGAATCGGGCGTATGGATCTCGTCGATGAGAATGATTTTATCGCCTATTTTGCCAAACTCATACTTCGTATCCACCAAAATAAGCCCCTTTTGAGCAGCCATCTCGCAGCCTCGTTGATACAACGCCAACGTATATTTCTCCAACTGTTCATAGTCCTCTTTCGAGACGATACCTCTGGCGATAATCTCCGCCTTCGAAATATCCTCGTCGTGACCCTCATCGGCTTTGGTAGTCGGCGTGATGATAGGATGCGGGAATTTTTCGTTCTCCTTCATGCCCTCGGGCATCGTCTCACCGCAAAGCGTTCGTTTGCCGGCCTTGTACTCGCGCCATGCATGTCCCGTCAAATATCCCCGCACGACCATTTCTACTTTGAATGGTTCGCAACGCAGCCCCACGGTCACCATCGGATCGGGAGTAGCCACCTTCCAGTTCGGGACAATGTCCGACGTAGCATCCAAAAACTTAGCGGCAATCTGGTTCAGCACCTGCCCCTTGTAAGGAATACCCTCTGGAAGAATCACGTCGAATGCCGAAATACGGTCACTGACCACCATCACCAACAGCTCGTCGTCGATATTGTATACATCGCGCACTTTGCCGTGATACACACTCTTCTGTCCGGGAAATTTGAAATCGGTTTTTACCAAAGCATTTTTCATTTCTGTAATACTTTTTCTGTTTATACTATAATCGGTTATTCGTCTTCGATAATGACCTTGCAAAAAACGGTGCAAGCCGAGAGCAGTAACAAATTCATTTGAGAGTGCCTAGGCGCAGCCCATTTTCGCATCTATGCGCAAAGATACAACATAAAAACGAGATAGTGTACCGATTGTAAGATTAAGATAAATCTATTTCAAACTCCCTCTCGACTTTCGTTTTAAACGGATATAAACGGGAACAAACAAGCAGACAATCATCAAGCATTTTCCCGTCAGTTCGACACAGCCCTCTAAAATGGTTCGTTCACCGCTAAGTACCCGTTCTATGCTGGGATAAGCGAATATAGCGACTAATGCCAAACAACAAACGGCTAACTTCACTTTATCTATCCAACTCGCCTTTCCGGTCGAATCCTCTACCTCGTCTTCCTCATCGTCTTTATCGGGAGCTACGGCAGCCCAAACCCCTATCGCATAACCCACCACGCACAACAGTCCGGAGAGCAAAGCCTTGTTAGACGACTTCTCGACAGGCAGATTCCCCCAGTAACAAATAAGGAATATAACAGCGAATCCTGCCAAGAATGAAGGAAATACTCCCATCCACAAACGAGAATAAACAAAAGCCTGCACTCGGTTACGACCCGGCTCGTCACTCTCTCCCAGCCATTTTCTCCACAGGTTACCGCCCATTACTCTTCTCCTTTTTTCTCGGCTTGTTCATACTTTTTAGACATGGAAGCCTTGCGTACTTTCTCGTCGTGTTTTTCATAAGCCTCAACGATACGCTGTACCAATTTATGTCGCACGATATCTTTCTTGTTGAATTCCACTCGGGCTATACCCTCTACATTTTTCAAAATCCCTATCGCCTGTATCAACCCCGAAGTCTGCGACGCAGGCAAATCGATCTGCGTCATATCGCCGGTAACGATCATTTTCGCATTCATACCCAATCGGGTAAGAAACATTTTTATCTGGTGTGTGGTCGTGTTCTGCGCCTCATCGAGAATAATCACCGCATCGCTCAACGTACGCCCCCTCATAAATGCCAACGGAGCGATTTGTATCACGTTCGTCTCCATGTACTCTTTCAGCTTCACTGCCGGAATCATATCCTGCAAAGCATCGTACAACGGTTGCAGATAAGGATCTATTTTATCCTTCATATCCCCCGGCAGAAAGCCCAATTTTTCTCCTGCCTCCACAGCCGGACGGCTCAGGATAATCTTCTTCACCTCTTTGTTTTTCAACGCTTTCACCGCAAGGGCTATCGCCACATAAGTCTTGCCCGACCCCGCCGGACCGAGCGCAAAAGTCAAGTCGTTTTTGGCGAAAGCCTCCACCAGTTTCTTTTGGTTTGGCGTACGCCCCGTAATCGGTTTACCGTTCACTCCGTAAATAATGAGGTTCTCCTGCGGTTTTATCGCTTGCGGTTCATCGCCCTTGATAATATCGATGATTACCTCCTCGCTCAACTGGTTATATTCGGCGCAATGTTTTTCAAGCAACTTGATTTTCTCCTCGAAAACCTCGGTCTCCTTCTCATCGCCGATCACCTTCATCACATTCCCGCGGGCGGCAATACGCACTTTCGGGAACAAATTCTTAATCAACTGTACATTCGCGTTATTCACGCCGTAAAACGCTACCGGATCGACAGCATCCAATATGATTACTCTTTCTATCATTCGATTGTTTTATGTTGTGTCAAAGATAGTGCAAACCGAGAGCAGAAACAAATTTTAGCGACAAAACACTCTAACCTTCTCCCCTGCCGTGTCCCGTAGCATTACGGGGTGTTACAACGCAAAATATAGGGAAGAAACCGAAAAAACGATAGTTTTCTTTGAAGAAAGGTTAAAAAGCAACTGAATAGATTTGAGAAAGCTCAACCCCTCCGTCACTTCGTGACACCTCCCCTATCGCACATTCGTGCGCAGAGGAGGAGTACAACACATTTCTTAGCTTTTGTTACAATCCGACGAGCTTTCTACGCAACAAGACAACATTCTACCTTCTCCCTTGCCGTGTCCCGCAGCATTGCGGGGTGTTGCAACGCAAAATATAGGGGAGAAACCGAGGAGCGGTAGCAACGATGAGAGGGGTTAAAGGGAAGAAACCGAAGAAACAATAGTTTCTGATGACAGGAGTTAGACACATAAAAAATCCCCTCTGATTTCGACTGTCCCCAAACATAGCGACATTCAGCACATCAGCCTCGTTTATATAAATAGCGACTATCCCTTTCCTTACCCGTATGAATAAGATTATCCGGTCTCAAAACAACGAAGGATAATTCATTGACAGCTTTTCCAAGAAACTTTCGGTCAAGCGCGACACGGCATAGTCCCCCAATCGTTCCACCGGAATCTTCATATACCCGGTCATATCGGGAGCAAACTCCGTCTCCACCATGTAAAAACGGGCATGAATGATACGATGCGACAACACATGCTTACAACTATACACCTGAGACGAAACACCCACTTGTCCGGCGCCATGAAACAACTCTGCCCAAATACCGCTACGCTGCAAGTCATCGAGCCCCTGTTCTTCATCGGTCTCGATAAGCGGAAGCTCATACAAATTACGCCAAATATCACGCCCCTCTCGCCGACGAATCCAAGTATCTCCGCCCTGTCTCACATAAAAATAATTGAAATAACGAGGTTTTACCACCGTCTTACCCTGTTTCACTGGTAACTCGTCTACTCGATGAGTCGCCAAAGCCATACAACGGTCGGCAAAAATACACCTTCCGCACTGAGGTGAGCGAGGCACACAATACAGTGCACCGAACTCCATCAACGCCTGATTATACCCGCCCGGGTCTTTCCGGTCGAGCAACTCGTCGGCAAGAGCGGCAAACAACTTTCGTCCCTCGGTCGTGTCGATAGGCGTATCGATACCATAAATTCGGGAAAGAACCCGATACACATTACCGTCCACCACGGCATGAGGCAACCCGTAAGCGAACGAAGCTACCGCTGCCGCCGTATAATCCCCTATTCCCTGCAAAGAACGTATACCTTCGTAAGTCGTCGGGAACTCCCCGCCGAATCGTTCCACCACCTGACGGGCAGCAGTCAACAAATTACGAGCCCGGCTATAATAGCCCAATCCTTGCCACAGTTTCATCACCTCGTCGTCATCGGCGGCAGCCAAAGACCGCACATCGGGAAATCGGGATATGAATCTATTGTAATATTCGAAGCCCTGCGCCACCCGTGTCTGCTGCAAAATAATCTCCGAAATCCAAATACGATACGCATCGGTAATACCCCTCCACGGCAACACCCGGTGATTCTCGGCGTACCACGCATGCAAACCGGCAGCCAACGGCGCGCCCTGTTCTTCTTGTTCTGTTCCTTTTTTCATAATTCCGAGACAAAAATAGAAAAAGGCGAAAGCAGAAACAAATTTATTTGGTGATACCGGAGCACCACCTATTTTTAGACAGACTTGTCAAACAAACACAAGGCAGGCATAGAATAAATTTTATCGTAAAAAGCACAAAAAACTCATTCCCGATTGAGAATGTCGATAGAATAAGAGATGCCGATTCGTAGCTGAGTATAAGGATAATCGGACAAACCATGTTGCAACATCGCACCGATCTCCCAATTGGATATGACATACGAAAGTTTTGTTTTTAAAGACATAGGGCAATCATGAGCCAAATGTCCATATTTTTTAGAATTTGATTCCCAACCATTATATCCGCCAAAAGTCTCGCTTATACTGAAATTTCCCAATCGTAACCCAACTAAAACTCCATACTGAACCGCATCATTTTGCCTGCCGTTGTCCGTTTGCCAACATAAGAATCCGCCACCGGAAAAAATCTGTATCACGGCGCTCGCAATCTGGAACGTTTTACCAAAATAGGTATCAAAAAATAACCGGGACAATCATAATAACGGTCGATTTCGCAACCTCCTCCCGAAGCGGTTTTGAGAGCAGCTCTTAAAGTCCACGATGGCACTATTCTTCGTTCTTCGAAGAGCTGCATGTCTATACTGAGGTATACATCTCCCGACATTTTACCTTTGTTTTTTGTATCATCGTACCATTCAATCACAGGCCACCAAAGCGAAAGATTGGCTCGATGCGTCCATAAGGGGATATGGGTTTTCAGAAAAATATCCGTTGTATAATTCTTGCCACAATAGTAATCTCCTGCCAATTCAATTTTAAGTTTATCACTGGTTTTTGTCAGTACATCAGGAATCGGGAAAGCATTGGGACCAAAATAATAGGGCGAAACAAAAGTGGGCCTCGACCTCGACTCGGTAAACCCACGGGCATAAACATTCGCAACCGGCGACAACAATCCAATGCTCCAAATTAACGTTATCGAAATATAGGTTTTCGTGCGGTAATACTCTCCTCGTTTTCCCCGCACGAAAAAACGCCCCGATACCCATTTGAAAATTGTGTACAATGGGGAGGCATGCTTAATGATAAAATCCATTGGCATTCAAATTCTATGCGAATGCCAATGTTCATAATACAACAAATTCAACGGATACAAAGCATGGACGAAACTGCCCAGAATGCACCCGTCGGAATTGGTGTTATGAACGGCAAGTCACGCCCATGCAAAGCAGGACGCTTACAACTTGTTCCCGTTCATATCAAATGAAGTTTCCGACGTTTCATTCTGTATGGAACAAATAGCAAACGCTATTAATATTGTAGGCCATCTCTATGGCTCTATGTCTTTTAGGTCACAAAGTTAATTATTTTATCCTCGATAATCAATACTTTCCTTTCGATTGTACGATGAGGCCCGGCTTTTTCATCTGCAAATATCCCTTATAACTCGTTTTATAATGGGAAACCGTGTAACAGAAATAATAAAACGCTGCAATACGCCACTCTTTTCCCAATTTATAACTACTTTTGTAGACACATAATACAAGTTTCGCATGAATACCGACAAACAGCGCATATATAACGGCGATTGGAAAACATTGCATCCTTACTCCGGATCAGCACCCACCGACCTTTACTACATCACATTGGCCAATAAAGTTCTGGCTGCCATTCGAGCCGTCGAAACCTCTCTCGACGAAAGCGATTATCGCAAAATAGACGAGACCGAGCAAAAAGAGCTTGCTTGCATCCTCACGGCCTATTTCGAGGATATTATTTCACAAACCGGTATTTTTCAAGCCTTCACTCGCATTCACGGTAAACGCTTCGGAAAACCGCTCCCGTTTTACACACTCGACGAAGACTATACGCCCGGCGAAATCAACATCGAAGAGGTACAATTCCTCGTGTGGCATTACCACATGCAACTCAACAACCTCGACATACCCTATTCACCCACACTCGATACATTCGCTGCGATAGCCTCCGACGTGATGGAAATATTCGAGACCGAATACGAATCGGCTCCCGAAAACGAAAAGCTACTCCAATACTTCCGAATCGACGAAAAAGAATCTCATAACCTTTACGCATTGCACGCCCGTTTTCTTTGGCTTTGTACCCAGTCCTACCTATTCTTCAACAACGGTTTCTTATTGGAAGACCAAGCCGAATCCCTTGCCGAAGAAGCCAAAGAAGCCGGTATGGACGAGCAAATACCCGATATGGTAAACCTGCTTTGTAACGACTTTGGCTTCAACCATGTAACCGAATTTATGCAGCTCACACCACCCCGCTGGCTCGCCGAAGTATTGGGAGAGGATTCCCCTTTGTATGCCTCTCTGTCGAGTATGGGACACAAATACACCGGCTATTTCCGTTACGAAAACGCAGATGAGACAATCACCCGATTCCGCCACATAGCGACCGACCGAATTATCGAAGCGACCAACCGCTCGCTGATAGGGATTCCCCGCAATATGAAAGACCCGTCTCTCATTTTACGTACCGGATTCATACAATGGAACGGCGAATGGTGGCTTTCCGGACAGATCAGCAGTTACGAAGATAGCGAAGACCTCATCGGACAAATCACCGGTGACGATGACGAATACAATCTCTTCGAGCCAGAAGAAGAGTTACCCGAAGAGGAACAACGAATTATCCTCACCGATATATTGGCAACGACCGAAGGAGAAGACGGACAAACTCTCGATGCTTCCGATACCGCTTGGCAGGCACTGTTAAGCGACGAAATCGGTAAAGACTTTTTTATTTCCCAAGTTAAAGCCGGAGAAATTACCGGATTACAATTCTATAACGCCACCGGTCGCTTGTTACTCGACAATATAGATTTTGTTACCGAATATGTAAAACGATAAATTTTTAAAATTACACCCATGAAAAAAAACATTTCTTTACTGCTCACTTTATTCCTATGTGTCGCTACTCTTTCGGCTCAACAAGTCGACACGATAACTATACATAGCAAAATGGGGCACGACCTCAAAAACGTAATTATCCTCCCCGAAAGCTACACCCATAGCGACACCCGTTACCCGGTAGTGTACCTCCTACACGGATGCGGAGACAATTATTCGGCTTGGCTGAAAATAAAACCCGAGTTGCCGCAAATCGCCTCCCTCTACAACTTCATCATCGTTTGCCCCGATGGGAAAATTAACAGTTGGTACTGGAACAGCCCCCGCAATAAAGACATGCAATTCGAAGACTATATATCAGACGAAGTGATTCGATACGTCGACTCCCACTTCCGTACCATACCCGATCGCAAGGCAAGAGCCATTTCCGGGCTCAGTATGGGAGGTCATGGAGCCATGTGGAATGCAATCCGTCACCGCGACGTTTTCGGAGCCGTAGGCAGCACCAGCGGAGGTCTCGATATCCGCCCTTTCCCTACGAACTGGAAAATGAAAGACCAGTTGGGAGAATTCGTAGCCAATAAAAAACGCTGGGACGAACACACCGTTATTAACCTGATCCCCTCTCTAAACGACGGAGATCTCGCCATTATCATCGACTGCGGAGTAGACGATTTCTTTCTCGAAGTCAACCGAAGAACACATCAGGCATTACTCACCCGTAATATAAAACACGATTATATCGAACGTCCCGGAGGACACAACCATGCCTATTGGAACAATTCCATAGATTATCAGCTGCTCTTCTTTCATAAATACTTTTCTCGTTCCCAAGAAAATAAGAGCAAAACAAACTAGTTAACAAAATCAATTGATTTCACTCAAATTATGTTAAATCAATAACCTTTTTAAGGCCTTGATTTGGAAAATAAGAATTACAGTTATACATTTGTACTATGTTTTTTCATAGTATTAGATTTAAGGTTTACAAATTGGCTGTCGGGAGACAGCCTTTTTTATTTCAAATAAATAGTTTCGAAACCGACCAATAAACAAAAGTTGGCCTAGTATAGAGAAAGCACCGAAGAAACCTGTTTCTGAGGAGAGGGGTTAAAAAAGATCCCATAGTTTTTTGATTGTCTTGATTGAGCCTGAACAATTTACTCTCCCTTAACGGAATCTTCAAGGCAACTATCTATGTCCTAAGGCATTTTTCCGATATTGCGAAGGAGTACAACCGTATTTTTTTTGAAAAGAACGACGAAATGTAGAAACAGAATTAAACCCACTGCGAATCGCCACATCTTCGATACAGCCCTCGAAACCGGAGTCATCGAGAATCTCTTTCGCCTTTTCCAACCGGAACGAGTTGATATAATCGTAGAAAGTGATACCCAATTCGTTATTCAGACAATTGGATAAATAACTTCGGTTTGTTCCCATCTCGACCGCCAAGTCCGACAACGACAATTTGGGGTTCAGATAGAGTTCCTTCTCTCGGATATACTCTTCGAGCTTGCCTCCCATCTGCGAAACGAAATTACGGGATACACCCGTTTCCTCCGACTCCATATCTTGCGCCTGAGGAATCCATTCTTGACGCAAACTATAATACAAAACAACCGCCCACAATACAGTAGATGAAATATAATAAAACATATCGCCCAAATGGCTGACATTCGTACAAACATACAGCCAAGACAACAGACACACGGCCAAAATAGCCATACTGTTCATCAGCCACTGTACATTAATACGCTCGGTATAAGAATAGTTATCACGCATATACCGGTTATACCTCCTCACCCTCACGATTATAAACAAGACTACCAATGCACAAACTACCGCCGTATAAACGACACTCGACATATAAACCTCGAATAAACCGGTCATTATATAAACGACAGTAAATAAAACCAATGGTAATTCAAACAAAAGGACTCGACGGAGAGTAGCGAACCCGGGGGACAATATCTCCAACAAGAAAAGCGCACAAAGAGGAACTGCCCACATATCTATCGATAAAAGAATAGTAGAATAATATGGAGAATCGCCGATAGTATCTATATACAATAACAAGTCTTTCAAGTCTTGGACACCCCACAGGCAAAAAAGACACCCCAAAATAAAAAGAGGCCGATTCGTAGCCCGAAAGAAAACCAAATTGATTCCGAAATATAGGAAAAAAGCCGTTGACAGACCATGTACGAAATTCGAGAGACTCTCAATAAACAATGTATCTAAAATCATTCCCCTTTTTGCTTGTAAAAACTACAATTTTCTTTTATTCTATAACAAACGCAAATATAGTGAAAGGTGAGTGCAAAGGCAAACGGAAATCTTATTTCCGATTTGACTATGCCGAGCCGCATCCTATATTCTACAAATATAGCGAAAGGTAAGTACATAAGCAAACCGAAATCTCATTTCCGGCTTGACTATGCCGAACCGCATCCTATATTGGCGGCGAATGCCGCAAATATAGAGAAAAGCTCATGGAGAAAAAAATCGTCCCTTTCATTTTTCAGTTTCAATACGAATTCTATTATATTACAGGAAGCTATACTTTATCCGACACAATTAACCGCATTCGACTCGATAATTGCTAACCAATATTCTTATCCCATCGCCTTTACCCCCTGATACGAACATACAAAGTGGACCGACAAGAAAAGTAAACCCGCTCGCTTTGTCTTTCTCCCACCTTATATTATCTTTGCCGAGACTGCAAGAAAAATGGAAAAACAGAATCAATATGCGAATTATTAGCGGTAAATACGGACGCAGACGTTTCGACGTCCCTACGAATATAAAAGCTCGACCGACGACCGATTTCGCGCGGGAGAACATTTTCAACGTACTCGAAAACCTGATCGATTTCGAGGGCATTGAAGCCCTTGATTTATTCGCCGGAACAGGAGCCATCAGTTTCGAATTATTATCGCGCGAATGCAGCCGGGTGGTATGCGTGGAAATTTATCCGACACAATACAATTTTATCCGCAAAGTCCAACAACAACTCAACGACCCGAATCTAACTCTTATCAAGGGAGATGTGTTCAAGTTCGTACAAAGTTGCCGGCAACAGTTCGACCTCATTTTCGCCGACCCGCCTTACGATCTGCCCCGGTTGGAAACCCTGCCGCAGGAAGTGCTATCGAGAGGTCTTTTGAAACCGGGTGGAATCTTCGTTCTCGAACATTCCAAAAACAATGATTTTTCCACTCACCCCCTATTCGACCAGCACCGTAGTTACGGGAGCGTGAACTTCTCGCTCTTCCGCGCGCCGATATAACACAATAAGAAAGGAGCCATGACCGAATACTCGGTCATGGCTCCTTTCTTATGCACGACAAATACCTTAACGAACGATCACCTTGATCGCTTTCCCGTTTACCTTAACTACATATACGCCTCTGTTTACCGAAATGACCGAGACATCGGAACAAATATCGTTATGCAATACGATACCGGACATATCGGAGACTGTGGCTCGCTTGCCCTCTGCACCACGAATGACGATAGCACCATTCTCCTCGTATACGCGAATATTATCCATCGAATTATTTTCTATACCCGAAGTCCCCACCGTACACGGATCCGACAATATAGATTCACCCATGTTGTAAACTACCGATACGGCATAAACATTATCGCCGTCGGACGGAGCGTTATCGGTAAACTCGGTCGCAGCCGTATTATCCAACAGCTCCCCGTTACGATATACATTGTAACTCTCCACAGCCAACCCTTCGGGTAGAACCGGTTGCGGTTTATAAACCACATTGTCGATACCCAATAAGAATGCATTCGCCGATACACAACGTATGGCAAAATAGGTGGCATTCGCAGGCAAGTCGTAAGTATAAGTAGCCCACGTATCTGCCGGCACAGAACTTACCTTAGCCAAATTGTTCGTAAAATCTTCGACAGCATTGCCCGTTGTCGAATAATATACTTCTATCGATTCCGTAAAGCTCGAATCATAAGCCTTCGCTTGGAACGATACGGTCTGTCCGCCATCGGCAAGACGAGGAGAGATAAGCCAGTCGTCGTTGTGACCGAGATCGGTCGTCTGAGGATCGGAAGACCAGCATACCGCCAACTTGGAACCATGAGAATTATCCATCATGAATCGTTCATCGACACCCAATCCAGCTATATGCTCGGAATTCATATCGAAAATCATGAACGCCTGCGGTTGTCCGGCATTAGGCCAAGATTGAGATTCTCCGAATACATAAGTATTCCCCCCATCGACATCGGCTACCGTCCAAGCCCCGAAACCATCGATGGTAAACGGGTCATAATCCTCGAAACCATCGGTCACAACCTCGGCTACCGGTTTGGAGAGCGACGGAGCCGACCACGCAAGTTTAATGGCTGCACCCTCACGGTTACCGGTCAATCCGGTCGCTACGGGATAGGAAGAACCATTCACTTTGGTCACGACCGCGGTTTTCGTACGGTTATCGTCTTGTTCCTCATCTGAATCATAACCTACGACACCATAAACCGTCAATTCCGAGCCCGCCATTTCGATAGAAGGCGTATAGGATATTTCCACATTCACAGAACTCTGAGCAGCCAGTGACTCTACTGTTTTCGTCGCCAATACGTTAAATTCCTCATCGGTCAAATAAACCGTAAATTGCGAGGCATCCCGTACGCCTTCATTCAAAACCGATACGACATATTTAACCTCCTCCTTGAAATTGACTTTATCGGGTCCGGTAATACCTGTCGCTTGAAGATTATTATCTAAATAACCTCGAATTTCGATATGATCCACATAGGCAAAATTGAAATCTTTGAGACACTCTCCCACTAAGGCTATCCGCAAATTTTTGGATTTGTACGACGCGAGGTCTATATTCACACGAGTCCACTCTTCGGCGACCTCGATAGTATCTACATCGTGCCAATCGGCATAATCGTCCGAAATTTGGAAACGAACTCTCACACCCCCGGTCGGCATCAATATCCAAGCGTTGAGACGAGGATTATCGACTGCCGAAATATCGATTTTCGGACTGTAAATGCGAGTAGAAGCACCGGCGGCATATCCCTGGAAGTCGACACTACCTCCATCGTTATCCTGTGATTGATCTGCTCGCGGAGTCCAATCGGAATCATAACTCTTTCCGGCAAGGAGTTCGGTTGTCCACGGGCCATTGGTAATTGTCGCATCGGCAAACGACTCGGTATAAGGAGCCGGATATGAAGGTCCTACTAACCGCGAGTTGGATTGCGCAGGCTCCGATTCTCCTTTTTGATTCTTAGCGGTCACCGAGAAATAAGACAACACCTGCGGCATTTCGCTATTCAACGAAGTAAGCTCGTAGCGGTCGCCCGTCACATCGTCGGCAACCACTTTCGAATCGGCATCATATACAGTATAAACCACTTCCTCGGGATTTACATATCCGCCGTTTTCCCCCGTCTCGGAAACCTTATCCCAAGAAAGCAAGCCCGAACCGTTCCCTTCATCGGTAAAAGTTACCGATTGAGGCGCCAACGGAACATCTATGCCAACCAATACGGTATCGGTCGTAACAGCCCCTTCTCCAAACGAGTTGCGTGCAACCACACTATAAATATTCAAACCAGAAACGACCCCATTATCCACAAATTGAAGTGCAGTCCCTTTTGCCGGGGATTCAAACGTCTTGACCAAAGTCTCTCCACGTCTCACATCAACGGCTGTCAACTCGGTCAAATCTCCGCCCACAAGATTCTTTGTCGGGGCTGTAAGCCCGATTGTAACAGACAATGCGCCCTTTGCTCCGGGGATAAGCGTGAGATTCTCTACTTCTCCCGGAACATGAATAGACATGGGCTCTCCCACCTTAATATTATCGACAGTCAGATTTCCCTTATTGGCATCGCTTACCGCATGGAATCCGATGTAATACGTACCGTCGGCATCAGGCATGATCGAGAAAGTCTCGGTCTTGGGCGACGTTCTCGTATTGGTATAAGTGCGCTCTTCCATAATGACGGTATTCATCGCCTCGACCGTGGCAGACGTTCCCATCTTGATTTCCATCTTTTCCTCGGAACGAGCGCTCAACACATATGTATCGAATGAAAATTCATACATATAGCCTTTCTTCAATTTCAAAGGAGGTGTGATCAACCAATCGTCCGCATTATTCTTCATGTGATAGGCATACCGAACCGTACCATTCGAATAAGTCCACGTTTTATTATCGTTATTCACATCGACCACAGTGAATAATCCCAAAGAATTTTTCTCAGTAAAATCCTGTGAATAAGGAGGTAGTAACGCATCTCCCACGCTCACCGAATTGGAAGAGGCAGGCTCGCCTTCGATACCATCGTTATAAGGAGTTACCACATAGTAGTAAAGAGCCAACTCTTCGGTCGTGAATGTGTCGGAGAAAACACTGTCGGCATGATTTGTGGCGACTTGAACATTATCGGGCATACGCACGATCTTATAACGTAAATCGTCCGCATTCATATATCCCCCGTTTTTCGTACCCGTAGGAGAATTCCATGAAACCGTATTTACATCGCCGGTCCGAACCACTTTCAAATTGTTTACCGCCAAAGGACTGTCCTTGCCGATATAAACGGTCATATCGCTTTTAGGACTATCGCCCACCGAATTGGACAAAATGACCTCCAATTTATAAATGGCCGATGACGGAACAGTCACAGGACATGAAACCTCCGTCCCGGCAGCCGCGACACTTGTAGCCAACACATCGCCATTACCCAAAACTTTATATGTCACATCACCGGTCAAAACATTTCCATCGTATGTCTCGGACGGTATATCGAAAGATACAGTACCGGAAAGGGAACCGTTCTCGAAAGAGACCGACAGATTCTCTGGTCCCGAAGGAGCTCCATCAAGAGCTTCGGGGTCGGGAATATAAGCCCCCACGACTTGATCTCCATAAGGTAGCGCTCCGACCAAAGTGGCTTCTCCTGTTGTCAAATCGACCGTATAAAGATTCGCAGCCTCGTCTTCTTCATTGGCAAACCAATAAAACGTATTGTCAGAAGTGTTGATTACAGCCGACTGAGTATATTTTGGAGACACTTGTGTATCTCCTATCTCCCGGAGTGTACCCGTCGTTTTATTGATTTCATACAAGATACCGCCATTGTTTCCCTCGGTAGCCGTACTGGCCGAAATACCGTAAAGTTTTCCGTCAGAGTCACAAGCCATTACCTGCATAGGTTTCGACAAAAGGGCTATACTGTCTTTGGACATACCTTCGAGATTCCATGTAGAAAGTACATAGCACAACTCCTTTGTCTTCTCGTTATAACCATAAGAGCAGCAATAGACCTTGCCGGTAACCGGGTCTTTGGCACAACTCACTGCCGCATTCCGATAAACAGGCCCCAACGAATAACCCATACTTTTATAATCGAGCTCTGCCCCGGTCACAGCATCATAAACAGCATAACGACTCGACGACACATATCCATAATCTATGGCATAATCATAAACGTATAATTTTCCATCGGAATAAATCGCTCCGCCGCTCGCAGACAAGCGAGGAATAAGAGTCACTTCTTTCCGGGTTACCGGAGCTTGGGCCGAAAATGAATAGAGTCCGAAAGTATTGACATCTTTATTCTCATCATAAACGACAGCTCCGTTCAATTTCAGATTCGAAAGAGAAGGAGCCGCATCGATAATTACATCTGATTTTTTACGCATCAAGGGACGAACTTGTTGAAAAGCACTTTCAGAAGACATTTGCCGTTTCTGAAAATTCCTCGACTTTTCCAAAAATTGCCGGACAAGCACAGGATCATTCTTAACATTTCGGGCTTCATCTGGAAGGGTTCTCGATGTTGTCTGTGCAAAAGCGGCAGACAATACCCCTCCCGACAAAATGGCAAGAGTAAACAATAATTTTTTCATATATACCTCGTGTTATAATATAATTTTATTGTAAAAATAAAGAAATCATAATTCTCGAACAGACTTTTAATATTTTTTAAATATCTAACAAAACTAAATGTATATATTATTATTTAGTTACATATATTCGGCATATCGCCCAAACTATATACAAATAATAACCCCAAGTGATAAAAATCTCCACTTGGGGTCAAACGTACTATCCGAATCAAATTCAATTTTACACAACTATAATATCTTTTTCAACACATCGGGAATTTCGACATCGCAACATTCGAGCTCTTTCAGACAACGTTCGCCCTCCTGAGTCAAAGAAAAATACATCTGGCGTTTGTCGTCATCGCCCAATATCCGTTCGATGAGACCTTTCTTTTCTACCGAACGAATCACTTTCGATGTATTGGAATGAGTAAGCCCCAACTGCTTGGCGATATCTCCCGAAGAGAGCCTCGGCTCTTGACGAAGGCAACACAAAAGCATCCCTTCGTTCAGGCAAAGCCCGTATCTCTTCTCAAATCTCGTTTCAAAATCGGTTATCGCTCTATAAAAATCACGAATCTTACAAAATGGTTCCATACTTATCTTCCAATCAATATATAGCTTTCATACCACAGTGGCGGACACATTTCCCGCATTCGATACATTTATCCGAATCGATACGAGGCAAGCCGAAACCGGTCTGGCTGATGGCCTGTTGCGGACAAATCGAAATCAACGGACAACGATGATTCTGCGGACAACGGTTCTTATCTACGACAAAAGGCATAAAATTACTCATTTTTTCAATAATACACCATCGATTGCCTCTTTAAACGAACTTTTGGGCATCGCCCCCATAGCCATTTGAGGCTTGTCGTTCATGGGTATGAACAAAAACGAGGGTATACTACGGATATTGAACAATGCCGCTAACTCTTGTTCCTGCTCGGTATTCACCTTATAAACATAAATCTGCCCGTCATACTCCGCAGCCAGCTCTTCCAATATCGGAGCCACCATTTTACACGGTCCGCACCAAGAGGCATAGAAATCGATAATCGCCGGTTTATCTCCTAAATATATCCACTCCTCGGGATTTTTTTCATAATCCACTATTTTCTTTAAAAAATCAGCCTTTGTCAATTCGATCGTTTTCATTTTATTTTCTTTTTTACCATTATTTATCGCTTTCGTTTCACAGGCGGCAAGCATAAGCGATAGTATACCCACCGTCAAAAACAACACTCGTTTAATCATATTTCTTTTCTCTTTTGAATGAACTCACAAACAATCCTCCTATCGCTGCTCCCCAAACCGTACTGGCAAAAGGAGAAGAGGTAATAGGACACGTACCCGTCGCACAACCTACGAACCGCCAATAAAGATAACCGCCCAAAGCACCTAACAGAATACCTGTGACCGGGAGCCAATAACGTTTTAACAGCATTTTCATTTTTCAAATCTATTATTCAGTTCTTAATTTATTTTCCAATAGAAATATATTCTATAAGAAATATCATAACAAATATATTCTCTATTTTCCATTAAAACAATTTTCCATAGGAAATATATTCAATTATAACGTTTTTTAACCACCAAGTATCTGCCCTATCCTCTCATATTTTATTTAGTTTAGGCGTAGTAAGAATGAGCAGAGGGCTACTTAAACACCTCCCCTGCCGTACCCCGTAGCATTGCGGGGTGTGACGCAACCATACGAACAGGGGAGAAGTGCACAATGCTATCCTTATACCGAAACTGAAACACCACTTCCAATCCTCTCCCCCTGTGTTTCCATAAGGGAATATAGGGGGAGTGCCCGCAGGGCAAGGGGGTTGAAACAACGGAGGGGTTAGAAAATACCGGTAGTAGAGGAAACAGAGTTAGGCCTCCTCTCCCCTATGTTTTGCCACACAATATATAGGTGTGGAGTACCCGCAGGGCAAGGGGGTAAACCCTACAATCACAACTCCTAAATACACAATACTCTCCCTAAAAATAATATATAATTATTTTTATAAATAACCGGTTCTTTTCTTGTAATTTTAAAAAATTATAATTATATTTAGAGCATTAAACTTCAAACTACACCGATTATGAAAACACGACTCTACTTCTTAATCCTTTTTTTCGGATTTTCCATGTATGCTTTTTCCCAAATGAGAGTAAAAAGTAATGGGCAAACTTTAGTAGGAACTCCACCTCAATAAATTATGCTGATACTTTATCTGCTTTGTGGATCGGGAACTTCAACAAACATTCACCTACAATCAGTTTCGGAGAATATAACTTAGTGCGTATTGGAGCTAAATATATAAACAATATAGATGGAGAACCTGATGTTTTGAATTTCATTGGTGTAGGCGGTCTCTCCTTTGCGACAGGACTCAATCAAAGCCCAGTTCTGTTGTATGATGCTAATGCTCCGGGAAATGGATTTATGTTTGAAGACTATGTAACCGCTTGGGATTATTACAAATTATCGGATAGCCGTTTTAAAGAAAATATTATCAAATTGGAACATAATGACTTGTCTGGGTTAAAGCAATTGTCTGCGGTAAGTTATCAATTGAAAAAAGAAAAAGAATATCGAGGGACTACTTCCCAAAAGCTCATTACGAAACAAAATAATACCCGTACCCATTTCGGATTCTTGGCACAAGAGGTAAAAGAGGTTTATCCAGAATTAGTACGTACCGATTCAGCGGGATACATGTACATCGACTATATAGGCATGATTCCACTGATTGTTAACGCCTTAAATGAAATACAGGCAAAAGTCGATTCGCAAGAAACTGTCATCGCCGAATTGCAAAAAGAGTTGGCAGCCTTGCGGGACGGAACGCCCATAGGCGGCGCACTCCGCAAGTCCGAGCGACGCAATACCGCAGTCGAGTCGGAAAGTGCTATTGTTCCCGCCCTCTATCAGAACAATCCCAATCCGTTCAGTGCAACCACCGTCATACGTTTTGCCCTACCCTACGAGACACAACAGGCCGATCTATATATCTACAATCTGCAAGGCGAGCAGATACGCCGCATGGAAATCGCCGACCGAGGTGAAGGATAAGTAACCTTGCAAGGCTCGGAGCTCTCGGCAGGAATGTACATCTACTCCCTCGTGGCCGATGGGAAAGAGATAGACAGTAAACGTATGATATTGACCAAATAGAGGCAACACTCATGAAACCGATAATATCACGATTGAGGCATACGGTCGTCGCCCTGTTGTTTGCCCTCTCCATCTCGGCAGTCAATGCGCAAATCAGCTATACGGCGACATTCGACCAACACCTTTTGACAACCGACACGGTTAGTGAAAATGGCGACTCTTACCTTCGACTCAGATATCCCGACTTGTGGACACAGTCCGCAGCCGGTATGCCCGAGCTGCCTGTACACTATTTGCGATTTTCCGTTCCTTGCGATGCTACCGATTTCACGGTTTCCGTTACGGGAGAGACCACAACTGCGACTCGGTATACGCTACCGGTTTATCCGACCCAGCCGCCTATTCCCTCCGACAGGAATACAAGCGAGCAACTGTTCGTTTCCCCCGACAGCACGGTATATAGCAACAACCGATATTGGCCGGCTGTTCCGGTACAAGTGGTAGACGAAGGTTTTCTCGATGGCGACAACCACATCGTCACCGTTGCGGTATGGCCGATAAGTTACGCTCCGACCGATGGTGAAATCCTCTTTCGTAATTCCGTGACCGTTCGTCTCGATTATTCGGTGAAAAACGCAGGTTCCGAAAACCCATCGCGCCTTCGGGCGATATCCCGCAGAGCAACCGGCAGAAATAACGTTCGATGGGGAAGAGAGGAGGCGAAACGAATAGTCGTCAACCCCGCTCAGATCGATGGGTTCGCCCCTGCGACAGCGACCCGTTCAGCCTCGCCCCGCACGGTTACTACTTTACCCGACTTCGAATATACCGTTGTGACAAATCGGGAATTAGCTCCGGCTTTCGATCGCCTCATCGGGTGGAAACGGCAAAAAGGATACTCGGCAGGAGTAGTTTGTATCGAGGATATCTTAGCGTGTCCCGATTTTCAAGGGGGCGATTTGGTCTCTAACATCGACGATGATGCCGGTAAACTGCGAGCCTATCTGAAATATACCTACGACTCCGGCTCTCTCCGCTACGCCTTGTTAGCGGGCGATTATACCGTATTGCCCATTCGATATGGTTGTGGAGACCACAATTATTCTTCTACAAAAATTGTTTCCAACAATAGTAAAATTCCTACCGATATATATTTCAGCGATTTCAATGGGAACTGGAATAAAGATGGAGACGATCATTATGGAGAGTCGACTCATGATAAGGTAGACTTCTACCCCGAGATATTTGTGGGACGGTTGTTATGTACCTCCCGGCAGGAGATTGCAAACTATACCGAAAAACTGATACGGTATGAGCGCAACCCTGGCAATGGCGATTACAGTTATCTGCAAAAGGCCTTTTATTGTCAAAGCGATCAAATGCAACGAGACAATGAAGCAGGTATAATAAAAAGCGCATGGGGAACGACCTTTTATCAAGATACTGTTATAGAAGAATTTCCGTCGTATGAAACACAATCAGTTACTAAGCCAACAGGCGCAGATGTCATTCGAGAAATGAATAATCGGTATGGCTTTTTCAGTTGGCATGGACATGGTGCTCCGGCGGGTATAACAGTACGAAGTCGGGGAGTCAATGATTGGGATAACTATGCCATCGTTCCATTTGATGGGGTTTTGGATAAAGATTCTGTGCATTATTCTATGAATGTAGAAGTCGGTCATGGATTGGACAATTTAACGAATCAAGATTATCCGGCCATTGCCTATTCAATAGCCTGCGACGTAACTCCATTCGATATTTTTGAAAGATATGATATAAAATATAATATAGGCAGTTCCTTTACGGTAGCTGGCTTATATGGTGGTCCAGCCTTTTTGGGAAATACCCGAGTTGGTTGGATTGGCCCTTCTGTGAGATTAGAAAAATTATTTGTAGAGCAAATAAAATCAAATTCTTATCAATTAGGAGTGGCAGAAGCCTTGTCGAAAGCTACTTTCAATGATGATTGGTGCAAACAGATCCACAGTTTAATCGGTTGTCCCGAATTCGAGATGTGGACCGATATCCCTTCGGTATACAAAGGTGTTACTGTATGGAGAAGAGATAATTCAATTGTAGTAAGGGGTAGATTGGAAGGTAGCAAAGTAGCTATCACCTCCGGCTCAAATGGGTTACCCGAAGTAAAAGACCTAACAAAAACAAGCGTAACCTTCAATGGAGTCTCTCCCAACAGTGTAGTAACGGTTTACAAGCACAATGCCATACCGTACATTGCCACGCTATACCTACAAAACGACACGCTACGTTCTTCCCAATATTTACATGTAAACAATGTCCACATCGGCAAAGCGGTAGATACGAACCGGACGGAGGGAGACGTTGTTTTAAAATCGGGAACTCTCACGTTGGAATCCGGTGAAGATGTATGGATAGACGATGGGGTAATCATAGAGAACGGTGCGACATTGATAATCGAGTGTAAAGGAAATGTGACAATCTCCGGTGGAACAGTGGAGCGCGGTGGCACGTTGCGAATCGATGCCGGGGGAGAGATAATGATACAAAAAGGCTTCGAGGCAAAAATTGGGGCAAATGTAGAATTTAAATAATATAGGGAGGAACCGAAATATGAAAAGACTATTATTGTTGATTGCCGTGTCGATAGTATGGAGCGGTAGCGTCTTGCAAGCACAGGAATACGAGTATGTCCCTTTGGTACGGGAGGGAATAGAGTGGGGGTATAAAAATGGTGAGATTTATCGGTTCATTGGCGAGGAAATTATAAATGGTAAAGTATATAAGCAACTGGGGAATAGTAGCCGTGATTATCCGGATAGTTATAAAATTGCCGGTTATGCCCGGGAAGAGAATAAGGTTGTTTATCGCTTGTACTCGAAAGATGCCGAAGAAGTTCCCATTTATGATTTTAATGTAAAACAAGTAGGCGACATTATGCAGGCATGGCATACAGAACCGGGGTATTTCGGCATGAAAGTAGAAAGCCTCGATTCTATTTTAGTAAACGGGAAATACAGGAAAATGATAAAACTGGAAAACCAAAGAGGAGAATGTATCGAGGGAATCGGAAGTACCGAAACCGGATATAACATTTTGTATCCGTTCTATCAAATCACTTCGGAGTTTGACGAAAAGACCAAGAATAAACTCGAATACGTAAAAAATACTGCCACCGGTAAAAACGAATGGCAAAGACCGAATGATAATTTAGATGATAAATATGAATATGTCCCTTTGGTTCGTGAAGGGGTGGAATGGGGATACACCGGCGATCTGGGCGACTACCGCTGTCAGATAAAAGGCGACACGATAATCGATGGAACGACATATAAAAAATTTTATAGGTACACGACCTGCGGATTGCAAAAGAATACCCCCTGCTACGTGGTAGTAAGGGAAAATGACAAAAAAGTGTACTATCGGGAAATAACCGGCGATAACCGTGAAGAACGATTAATCTATGACTTTTCTCTTGAAAAAGGAGATATGTCTATCTTATATAGCCGTTCGGCTTTGGATTATATGCAGATAGATGTCCGTTATGTAGATACAATACAAGTGGGTTCGACCTATCGTAAAAGGTTAGAATATCTTATTCATGACGTAATAGAAGGGATCGGCGGTTTGAAAAATGATTGGCTGGTCGCCGCCTTCACCATAGCGCCATGTGTTCCAGATTGCAATGTCTGGATATATTTGTCCTATGTGAAAAATCTTGTCACCGGCGAATATGAGTACGGGAACAAGGGGGCTTGTGGCGACACCTATGCATATGACCCTTACGTGAAAGATTGTGACTTTGGTTATTATAATTATAACTGGGGCAGTGTTTCGGGATTTACCCATTATAGGATACAAGGCGAAACGAACATGAACGGGAAGACTTACAAAGGTCTGTATTCCCTCACCGGAGATTCTTCTGCATCTTCGGAACAGACCCTCATAGCTTTTGTGCGGGAAGAAAATAAAAAAGTCTATTTTATAGACGGCGAGAAAGAATGGCCGTGGTATGATTTCACTTTGGAGAAAGGCGATACATGGACAATCGAGGCCGAGTCTCCGCTCTCTCGGCATGGGGAGAAAATAGAAGTCGTCGTTTCGAATGTAGACACGATAACCATAGGAGGAAAATCTCGGAAACGCATATCGTTTCAAGGCTATTATTCGTGGGTGGAAGGATTAGGAGATATGGAAAGCCTGCCTTTTCATACCTTTTATGGCATACCTACCTGCCCCTGTGGAGATGATATGCATTACTATCGAGTGAACGGAGACTTTGTTTTTAAGGCATCTACTTATTGGGGACTCCCCATAGTAGACCCGTTTATAGACGGCAATTACATTCCCTTTATCAAAGAAGCCGATTGGACCTATTACGATGCAGCCCCAAGCGGGACAACGATATTTCCCCGATATCATTTGGCTGCAAATGTTTTCAATTCCGAAGGCGTTTATATGAACGATAACGTCTATTACTGGCTGTATCGTTACGAAGGTTGCGATTTCGATGAATCCGTTTCACGACAAAAGTTGGTACTGGTGCGGGAGGAAAACCAAAAAGTCTACGTGCTCGATAGTATAGATGGAAAATATGTAGATAAACTCCTGTATGATTTTACGCTGGAAGTAGGCGACACCCTGCGCATGGACGAAGGGTCGTATTATCACCGACCCGAAGATGGCGATGACTGGAATGCAATACCGGGTCGGAAACGGTGTGGCGACCGCATGTACCGGAAAAACGACCCTTATGGAGAACTCGATCCCTATTCGGGATTTGAAGTAATAGGTATAGACTCGATAGTCGTGGACGGGCAAAAACGAAAGGCTATCACTTGGAACAACGGCAACACATGGGTAGTCGGATTGGGTGAAATCAGTGAATATCCTTTGGCTCAATTCTATATGGACTATACGACATGTATAACACCTCCGTTTTACCTATTGTATCAGAAAGTAAATGGAGAATATTCCTACGAAGTGTTGGCAGAACATGATTTTACGCCCGATCCATGTGTAAGCGGTATTGTCGAAAATAAATCGTCTTCTCTGCGTATTGCCCATACCCCCGATGCCCTGATTGTGACCTTGCCGGGCACAGGCTATCGATTGGCCGAGCTCACCGAGATGACCGGCCGATTGGCGTGGTACGCCTACTTAGACGGCGAAGCGGAAGAAGTAACGATTCCCACCGCTACCCTTTCGCCCGGAGCGTATATCGTCACCCTATCGAACGACCGGGGCGAACGCATTGTACAGAAAGTGATGATACAGTAAACTGAATAAAAGGCATTGAAGGGATTCGGCAAGAAATTAGGGAAGATTGGCGATAAAGTTTAGCGATGAATTTCTTGTTCGACAACCACATTTCAGACTCTTCGGTAAGGGGTTGAAAACACTGTTTAATAGATTCTTAATAAAATCTAACCCCTCCGTCACGTCGTGCCACCTCCCCTATATTTTGCGTTGCAAAACACAGGGGAGGAGGAGTGTGTGAATACCCTACAATACCGCAGGGTATAGGTGAGGGAGTTAAAGGGCATTCTCCTTTTGAGGTAGAAGGATAGATTTTACACTTCTTCCCCACAGCATCACGAGATGTTGCACCAAAATCGAAGCAGGAGCAAAGACAATTCAATAGAAAGGCATTAACCTCCTCCTCTGCGCACGTATGTGCGATAGGGGAGGTGGCACGACGTGACGGAGGGGTTAAAAAACAGAAGAATGATAGTGTCAAAAGATTTCTACACTCCTCCCCTGCCGTGTCCCGCAGCATTACGGGGTGTCGTAAAGCGATATAAGAGTATCCCTTTCGAAATCATGCAAAAAAATGCCGCCCGATATACGTTCATATCGAGCGGCATTCTATATCAAATAGATCGAATTCTATTTCAAAGCGTCGGCAAGAGCAGCATTAGTTTTATGAACGGCAGCAGCACTCTTGGCAAATGCCTCTTTCTCGGCAGCGTTCAATTTCAACTCAACCACTTTTTCAATACCGTTTTTACCCAATACACAAGGTACGCCTATGCAGAGGTCTTTCTCCCCGTACTCGCCTTCCAGCAAAGCGCTGCAAGGAACCATACGTTTCTGGTCGCCCAATACGGCCTCTACCACCGAAGCGGCAGCAGCACCCGGAGCATACCATGCCGACGTTCCCAGCAATCCGGTCAATGTAGCGCCACCCACCATCGTGTCGGCAGCAACTTTCTGCAAAGCCTCTTCGCTCAGGAATTCGGTAACGGGAATACCCTTGTAAGTAGCGAAACGAGTAACAGGAATCATAGTCGTATCGCCGTGACCACCGATTACGAAACCTTCTACCTCCGACAGATTGGCATTCAACGCTTGGCTCAGATAATATTTGAAACGAGAGCTATCCAAAGCACCACCCATACCGATAATACGGTTTTTGGGAAGACCCGAGACTTTATGAATCAAATAAGTCATCGTATCCATCGGGTTACTTACACACAAGATAACAGCATTGGGAGAATATTTCAAAACATTCTCTACGACCGACTTCACAATGCCGGCATTCACTCCGATCAACTCCTCGCGAGTCATACCCGGTTTACGGGGAATACCCGAGGTGATAACAACCATATCCGAATTGGCGGTAGCCTCATAGTTGTTGGTCACACCTTTGATACGCGATGCGAAACCTGCCGTTACAGCAGCCTGCATCATATCCATAGCCTTGCCTTCCGATACACCTTCTTTAATATCGAGCAAAACGACTTCGTCTGCAATTTCTCTGAATGCTAACACGTTTGCACAAGTAGCGCCAACGTTTCCAGCTCCGATAACCGATACTTTTGACATAATTGTTTGATTTTAAAATTAATATATGATAATACCTTTCTTGTTCTCTATGTTTCGCAAATTTACAACTATTTCCATATTATGGAAAAATTTCCTCAATTAAAATTGTATAAACTTTGCATATTCTTTTAAGCGAAATTTAAAACCAGCTATACATCTAATAGCCAACAAATTAACAAACCCACATAGATTATTCTTGCAAATCGCCCTTACCTTCGCGCAATACCACAGGCTCGTCTCCCGTACAATCGACCGTAGTCGACGGTATCGTACCGCCCTCGCCTCCGTCGATAATCAAATCGGCGACCGATTCATAACGTTCAGCTATCAACTCCGGATCCGTCCCATATTCAGGCTCCTCATCGTCGACAGACACCGACGTCGTCAATAACGGATTGCCCAACGCCTCGACCAACGACAACGTAATGGCATGGTCGGGAATACGCACTCCCACCGTCTTGCGGTTTTTATAAATCTTAGGCAGGGACGAGCTCGTAGGCAATATAAAAGTGAAAGCCCCCGGCAAATTACGTTTCAACAGCTTGAAATACAAATTATTCAGTTTGGCATATTCACTCACCCAACTCAATTCCCGACAAATAATCGACAGATTGACTTTTTGAGGATTGATTCCTTTAATCCGGCAAATCCGCTCCACGGCTCGCACGTTCAAAGCATCGCAACCCAACGCATAAATCGTATCGGTAGGATAAATCACAATACCCCCTTCGCGCAACACCTCCACCGCCTTTCCTATCTCCGTGGCGCTGGGATTCTCCTCGTATATTTTCAATCGCCTCATCACACAAGTTTAAGTGTCGCTAAGATAACGAACTTTTCATATTTCAACAATATTTAAAGAAGAATATAATAAAACAAAAAGAGAGCATGATAAAAAATCATTTCCCCCTTTTGTACATGCAATGAGACATTAGTTGGTTATTATTAAGCATATTCCCCCTCTCCCAGCCGTGTCCCGTATTACAACAGGGCGTCGCACATAAAATCGAAACAGGAGGCAAAAATCAAAGACAATTCAATAGAAAGGCATTAGCCACCTCCTCTGCGCACGTATGTGCGATAGGGGAGGTGGCACGAAGTGACGGAGGGGTTAAAAAACAGAAGAATGATAATATCAAAAGATTTTTACACTTCTCCCCTGCCGTATCCCGTAGCATTACGGGAGTGTTGCACATAAAATCGAAGCAGGGGCAAAAAGCAAAGACAATTCAATAGAAAGGCATTAACACTTCTCCCCTGTGTTGCGGAGCAATATAGGGGAGACACCTCAGAAACTGTTGTTTCTGAGGAGAGGGGTTGAATAAAAACGGGAAAAAGGGATTCCGTCTTTATCGGGCATGAAGCCCGATTTATCACTGCACTAACCGAAGCGTATAATTCAATCCGCTCTGCGGCTTCTCAAATTTATCGTTCAACAAAGTAAGACTTGTACCCTCTTTTGACACAAGGAAATTAAAAACAGTACCATCGTCGGCAACCAGTTGCCACACCACGGCATCCTTGTCATCGGCCGAACCGCGTTGAGTGAACCGCCTACCGGTATAAGTCACGGTCTCGTCCTTCCCGTTTTCAGCCTCCAAATAAGTCATCGCAAGCACGAATGTCCCGTCCCCGCTATACTCGCGATTACGTACCGTCAGAGTGTAACGTATACCCGGAGTATCGGCTGCCGGCAGTACCCCCTCATAAGTCCGCTCCTGCCAATCGCCCAACGACGAGTCGGCAGCTGCACTATCTTCCCGATATATGACCTCACCCCGCTGTTCGATCGTCCATAAACCATTTATGAAACGCACATTCTTCGTATCGTCGTCCTCCACATTCCAAGCAAAACCGCCCGAAGGCAACGTCCGCCGCTCCAAAATCTCACTCGGTTGCCTGTCGGAGAAAAACAATTCCACTTGGGACGAATCGGGAGAAAAGACGATATAGACCGAACGGTTATCCCCTCGAACCGACTCCGTGCGGATACCCTTCTCGAACACCCGTATACAATCCTGCGACACCTCACTCCACACATATCCGGCAGAGCCTATGCAACCATGTCCGTCTCGGTCGCCACCGAGTAACGCTCTTTGCGGATAAGACACCATTTTCAAAGCCCCCATTCCCTTTTCATACTTTCCCCGGTAAGTAATCTCGGCCGTATCGCCCAGCAGCAATCCGTCGACCCCGCTTTTATCGGTATCGACCGTACTGAACGACAACGTGTCATTGTCGTCGGTGACAATAGTAACCGTATTCATGGTAGCATCGCATACAATTCCCCGAGCTTCACAGTAATCCGACTTGGACGAACAACCGCACAATACCCCCACGATTGCAAAAGACAATAATAATGTTCTCATATCTTCAAAATTTAATTTTCTTTATTCGATTTCCTACCTCAAAACCCGACAAGGGAAAAATAGAAACAAGACAGCCCCATTCCTATTTCTCACATCGAGTCATATCCTATATTCGAAAAATCAAATATACACAAATATCTTCCATTCCATACAAACCGGGACATTAAAATCCCCATCTATCCAAAAAGAACAGCTCCCTGCCCGTTTTAGTTTAATAGATGTTCAAGCTCCCACCGCCCCAAAAGATATATATTGAAGGGTTAAGATATTCGTTAAAAGTATTTCCCCTCCTCCTCTGCCGTGTCCCGTAGCCTTACGGGGTGTTTTGCTATGCAAAATATAAGGGAGGTGGCACGCAGTGACGGAGGAGTTAAGATATTAGTTAATTGATTTCAAGAAGCGATATCGAATACCTTTAATCTTTCTTCCCTATGTTGCGAAACAATATAAGAAAAATACCGAAGAAACAAAGGGGAGAGTATATAAAAGAAGAAGCCCCACTAATTATCGACTGATCCATTTTCTACCACCGCAACAAACCAGTTCCTCTTACAAAAAAAAGCCGCTGCAAAAAACTTGCAACGGCTTTTTAGCGGAGTAAGGGGGATTCGAACCCCCGATACGCTTTTGACGTATACACGCTTTCCAGGCGTGCCTCTTCAACCACTCGAGCATCACTCCCTCGGGTCGATCCCGTAAAAACGGTGGCAAATATAATACATTTTTCGGGTTCGACGAAAGTTTTTACAAAAATAGTATCTCATTTTTACGACAGCCGCCCGAATTACCCCTTGATAATATTTACAGAAAGTACCTTATCGTCCACATGAACATACAATGTGTACACCCCCGGCATTAACCCCGACATAGGAACCAGCACAGAATACTCTCCCTCATCTTCTTCACGACTCGGTGTCCGTCTCAGACAAATTCCCGCACTACTGTGCAAAGTGAACCACACCGAAGCCGAACGAGTAAGTTTATATTTTATCGTCAAGTCACTCTCCACCGGATTGGGCAGATATTCCGCCTCGGTAAAAACATTCTCGATCGGTAGGATCTCCTCCTCAATCGATTCATCGTCGGCACTACGGTCACTCTCCCCACTCAGATAATCGGGTGGATAGTAAAACGATACAGCCGAGAGTATCGTATCGACCTGTGTACCATGCAGCGTGGAAGTCTCGCTCTCGAACACCGGATAACGATTCTGCGGCACATACCAAGCATACGTATCCACACTCACCGACAAGCTGTCTTTGCATATCCTCACATATCGGCGGGCGGTATGTACCCGCAGGGCGTTTCCGAAAGTCTCTCCCGGTAACCTCAATTCACCTTCGGCATCGGCTGTGACAGTCGTCGTTCCCCCGACGAAAAGAGGAATACGCTGACCATACCGTCCTGCTCCTTCGAAACGACTCGTCAGAGAATCGCCATAAGCGAAAGGATAACGCAACAAAAGTTCGGGACGAGCATAATCGATATAGAAAGTCGCATTCTCATGTCCCACACACCACAGGCTATCGCTTCCTTGCCGGTAATAATAACGGTTACGCCCCTCGCGACCACAAAGAATATCCATATGGGAACTGTCCGGAATAAAATATTCCACGGGAAGTTCCTCCGAAAGGATTTGCATTCCTCGGAAGTCCCACCGGCATTTCGTTCCGGCCCTGCCCGGTTCTTGGTACTCGACCAGCATTTTGACGAATGCCTCCCCGGCTTCCAGCCGGTTGCTGTCGGCAGTCAATTCTATTGCCGACAAAACTTGTACAGCTGCAATACCAGCTGTAAATAATAAAACACGTATATTCATAACATTTCTCTTTATCCGTTTCATCGTTCTATTCATTCCGATAATGGTACTTATACAATGTCGTAGTTTTCTCTCCCTCTTTCACACGCACCAATCGCCCCGCATCATCATACTCATAATAAGTCGTATGCCCCCGAGGATCGGTCGAAGAGGTAATTCCCACCAGCGGCTCATACGTATAAACGGTTACTTGTGCCGACGGCAGTTCCGTACGCAATCGGGCCAGCAACATTTCGTCTGGAATTTCAGCCGCAGCGAAAGCCTCGGCATCCCCTATGATGCTCTCTACTTGCTCCCAAGAGGCATTCTTGATTTCCGCCACCGGGTATTGATAACTATATCCCCACAAGTAAATGGTAGTTAAATCATCGCTCGTTATACACAATGGATTTCCATGAGAATCGTATCTACTGTATTTCGACTTCAAATAAAATGGATTGCTCTCAAACGATATCATAAACTCACTCGGTTTAAACACTTTCGGATAAAATTGCTTATAACTTAACTTTTGAGTGGACAACAATACATTCTCGAATTTTTTCTTGTATTCCTGCCGTTCTATGATAGGAGAGACTATGTTATTTTTTATCATTCCCTTATATGGGTCTTCATTTTTATAAGCATCGGAAAAGACATATTCATTCTTTATCTCCAACATTTCACCATCACTGGTCGTTTGAACAATACTAATCGGCTTTAAATAAATAGAATCATACGCATAACTTTCATTCTTTACAAAATTACCGTTATCTGTCCACAACGAGTCTATCGTTTCCGATAAAACGGGAGTAGAGGTATCTATCAAATATCGATCTTGAAGGAAAAACGGAAAACTCCTCGAATGTTCAAAATGTCCATAAATAAGATCCAAACGCTCGAATAAATCAGGAGTCAGAATTAAATCGTCTAAATCGGTTGTACTTAAAGAACCTATACGGACAAAAGACGGTGGATAAAACGTTGTTTTTGTTACGCTTAAATTTCTCAATTTGATGCGACTTAATAATTCATATTCATTTCTTATTATCCTTTCTGACACCCAATTTCCTATTTCGTCCTGTCTTTGAACCAACGTCTCTATCAAATTCCCCGATTTCCATCTTCTCCATGTATGCAACCGGGGAAAAGTCAAATCATTATTAGGCCGAGACCTAGTATACAAGTTTCGGTGTTCTTCAAATCGATATACATTCCTACCGATATTTTGTTCGTTCGTACCGATATATTCTATAACTTCGGGATATCTGATTTGGTTTCCTGTTCCCAAAGTTAAAGCTCCGTTCATATCAGATGAATAGAATCTCTTTCTAAATGAAAATTCGTGATAGCGAATAAACCCTTGATTTTCTGTCCTCATTTGAAAAAGAATGCCATCTGCCTCATGAATATAATTTTCTGCACTATCGGGCATCAATTCCAATACACCCGGAGAGTATTCATAACTTCTGCTAGTTTTATTTCCTTTTCCATCATCATTGATAATTCGATGAATCCGTAATCCTCCTCCCGGTTTATTATCTTCCCCATAACGATTCAACTGATATTCAAATTCCGAAAATCCACCGGTAGGATAAACTATTTTTTCTAAAATGTATGCTTGGGCAAAATATTCAGAAGGAGTTCTATCGCAGGACCCGATGGCATAATTATATAACAGACCTTTTTCCAACACACCCCATGCTCCATTTTTTACTTGGTTCCGTTTAAATGTCAAATAAAAATTAGGAACCAAAGACGTATTGTCGTTACAACCATTATAATATCCCCAATAATCCAATGCATTGGTATGTTCCACTTGGGGAAATCGTACATCATTATATTCAAACAAATATCGAGAATCGCACACTCGTCGAGAATCTAAAAACTCAACAGAATTTAATGCATTCCACCGCCCCGATTCGTCAAAAGCGGTTGTGTTGAAACGAACACTTCTTAATAACTCGTTTCTATTATCGAAAATATCTATACTCGAAACTCGCTCTCCTCCATCTATCGAATTAAATACAATTTTCCCCAATGGAAAAATAATCTCCGATATTGTTTTTATATTATACAATAACTCTCTATATCCGTTATATACCAAACATTCTATACTAGACCCAGCATAACTATCTCCAAAATAAGTATGCGTTCCCTGCACATCTTCTATAATCTCATCTCCCTGACGACCATCTTTTATTTCCACAAAATGATTGGGAACCCAAATTTTATACGTAAAACTCCCATTTCGCGATGCATCTCTGTATTTAAAAACAATACTATCTTTTCCGTGGCTCGGCTTTATTCCGGTCAAAAGCCAACTCGACTCGAAATTGCTACCCGTATATTCCACAGCCTTCGATTGCCCGTCTAAGGATTTACCAAATCTATATTGAACTCCTTTATCGTCATAAATATCGATCTTTTGAATAAGATGACCGGCCCACTCGGGTTCTATTTTTAACGAATTATGCGGAAATTTAATTACTTCGTCAAATCTGCCCACAACAAATTTCCCGACGTTATCATTAAACCGATAGGAAAAAATATCATATTCCGAGTCAAGTACCGTATTCACCAACTGCCCGCAAGCCAATCGTTGTAATATTTTGAAATCCTCTTCATCTGTTTCTGTAAGATAGCCCGCCTCCAAAGAATCTACATTAAACATAGGAACCCGCTTGTCTGGTTTCCCCATAATTGTTCGTGACACCAATCCTCCCACATCTATAATCCACCCCGTAGCGACATTCGACAACTGAGTTTCATAAAATTTCACACCTGCATGATGGTATCGCAATGTTATCGGCACCTCTATTCCCTCCATCTTTACAGTATACAATGGTATGGATATATCAGCAATTCCTGTATTATAATTAACCGGATAATCTCCATAAATATGAAATGCGGCAGCCCTCGGAGATGGAGGAATAATGGGTCTATCCTCCGGCAAACTTTGTTGATTTTGGCCGATTATACAGAAAAATGGGAATACGACTAGCACAATTATAATCCTAATATTTTTCATATTCAATTATACTAAATTGTGATTATACACTTCTACATGTTATCCTTTAATATCAGGCTTCCGCAAAGACGCTTCGCCCTCGGTGATCGATCCTTGTTCCTCTATTATTCGCTTTCGCAGTTTTCCTTTTTAGTCCTGTAATAACACGACATTTCTCTTTTCCTATAATCATCTTCTTGCTTTGAAACTGGTTTTCATCTGATTTTTTAATTGTAAGGGGTGTCTAATTTTACTGTTCAGATAGTTTTCTAATATTGTATGCCCATATTTAAATCAATAGATATAGTTTTTGGTCATAAATGAACGAAATTTACCAAAACGTCCGTTGTTGTCCTTTATTACAAAATAAGGCAATCGTCCGAATGTGGAATTCATATCGTTTGAACTTTCAATAATAAGTGACAATAATACCGAAATACAAAACTGAACTAACAACAATAATGCGATTTCATATTTGCGATTTACCACTTTTCGTAAAACAAAAAACAATAAAAATAGAATACCAATAGAAAGATTGTGCCGACAGAAAAACTCTCATTCGATAGTTTTTCTTTTTATTCTTTTGAATAACCAGAAAATTGCGAAAATCGTATTTATTGCTATTCCAAAATATATTATAAAATACTGTTCTTTTGATAAACAAGGGGGACAGTCTATATTATATAAACAGGGTTCACACATTGGTTGATAGTATCTGAATAACAGAAACAAGATCAAATCAATTAAAAAAAGTTTGAACAAATGACTTTTAAAAATCTAATTCTTGGGGAGGTTCGTGTTGATTTCATATTTAAATTCCTTTCCTTTGTTTTAGGGTTTTGTATCCATTTATCGTATGCTTTTATAGCCTCTTTAAGAATGCCGTCTATATTCCTTTGTTCAACTTTTCTTGTTCGAGATTTCGGAAATTATTAACGAATGAGTTTATTTATTGTTTTTGAGTATCCTGATATCACCGTATATGTTATTGATCAATAACATATACGGTGATTAGCCCCGATTGCTCATCTTGTGTAATCTCTGAAATCTGAATACTTTTTTTTCTTAATCGGAGAACACTCATTACATCTTCCTTTGTTTTTACTTCCTTATTATTATATATATATAACACTTTCATTTTGCCCAATTCACAATTTAAATTTGTAACATGATCCATAATATATTTATTCACAAAGAGAAAACCGTCTTTCGCCTTTTTAGTACGGACATGTACTTCTCTTCTTTTGTGAATGGAATCAATTACTTGCGAAATTTTAAAATCTGACGTTTTAAGTTTATCGTAGTACGTGCTAACAAAAATATCAGGAATCGATTTTTGAGACAAGTTATCAACATAAATACATAGCTCGTAGGAATTGTATTGCTCATTTCCTGCAATTCTTGTTTGAGCATTTAGTCTACAAAAAACATTTAAACAAATCAATATCAAATAAATATATACTTTCATATTCATTTTGTATAATTAGTTTTTATTGTCTTACTATGATTTAAATCATATGGACGAACAGGAAGTCCGATTGTTCTCCTTACATAGTTTTCAAAATCAATGACAGCTCCTCTAAAATTAATATTGGTAGTATTCCGTTCTCCTATTTCGTGAAACAACGTAGAAGTAGTATTTTGTTGGACATTTTGGCTTGGAAAGCCTAACCCATCTGCGGTAATTTGAATTTGGTCTAACGTAACATCCACACTTCTCACACTTGGAGCAATGATAATCAAATTATCTGTTTTGGAATACAAACCTCCTCCATATTCCTTCACTATATCGACAGATTTTACTTCATCGTTAACTGTTATATTGTAATTATCAGCATAAACCACAGACGTAACTTGTTTGTCATTCATTGCTTTATTTAATCCTTTGAAGGCTTCCTTTTGGTCTTTTGTCATTTCTTTGGTAAAATCTTTTGTTTTCCCGTCAAGTTGTAATGACCCATTATCGTTGAAAGAAAGCATATTTATTCTATCGCCAAAAACATTTTGCAAGTCATTTCTAAATTGCTCTTGATACTCTTTGGCTACTTGTACTTCTCTCCCGTCCGGGTCTACATATTTTACCGGATTGTTATTACAGTAAGCATAAGGTGAGATGGAGTAATATTTTTCACAAAGAGGATCCATAGTGGTGAATCGGCAGAGAGCCGGATAATACATACGAGCATCGAAGTCGTAACTGTCATAGCCGTGCAGCTCTATAAACTCCTTTCCTCCGTATTTGTACGGCTGTTCTTCGGGCTGGTAATGGGCTTCATAAGGAAGACCGAAAGGATAGTATTGCATACGTTGGTAGGTGACGGTATGCTCTATGGGTTTTGGGCGAATAGGTGGTTTATCTCCGCCTATCGCCCCCCGGTTCGTCAAGGAAAAAGGAGGTTCCACTGGTATTAGTTTTGCTACCGCACTGCCGTAGACGGTGCGGATATTCCCTTGATAATCCCGCACGAAGTACCGGAAATCTTGTTCCGAACAATCCAAATAGCCGTCGCCGTTATGAATTCGTATCAGGGTATCGCTCTCGAAATCGGCTCCCGCATATTCCAAAGAACCCCGACGTGCCGTAACATGACTGCTCATGGCCGCTGTCCCCGATGTACTGCCGAAGGGCTGACCCGCGGGGATAACGACCGTTGTCTGTGGTGTGAGGTATTTACTGCCGGTTCTCTTGCCGTCGGCGGTGTAATAATTCACGATAGCCGACCCGTTGCGGAACTGCACGGTATCGGGCAAATTCAACATGTTGTATCGTATGGCGACAATATCCCGGTCGAGGTCAGCCGTCATATTTCCGTTGGAGTCCTTTATTACAAAATAAGACAATCGTCCGAATGTGAAATTCATATCGTTTGAACTTTCAGGAATATAATCTATACTATATTTGACAAGTCAAATGGAAGCAATCTTTTTATTTTTCAAAACGTAATTATACTTTATTGTTAGTATGAGTTATTTAGCTTTAACGTCATTATCGAGAAACATAATGGGAAAGATTGTCTCGACAGTTTCTCCTCGATGAGTTGCCGGGATAAATTTATATTGGCATATTATCTTGGCTACTTTTAATGCTTCCTCATCGATTACTGTGTCTCCCGAACTTTTTCTGATACCGATTAGTTTTGCAATACCATGTTTATCGATTAAGACATCAACTACTACTGGTATTTTCCCTTGCATAGGAGCCCTCTTTACTCGTTTAAAATTCGATGTTATAATTTGCCTTAAAGAATCGTTACCTAAAATAAATTGGGGCTCGGTCTCAACTTCGTATAATTGATATATTTCGTTTGTTGACGGTCGTGATATTTTAAAATACTTTTTTGCTAAGTTTTCTATATCTGCAATGTTTTCGCTTGGAGTAGTTTTGTATGTTCTCATTTTACAAAAAGAGCTGTCTTTATAAAAACTAACTTGCCAGACAGATGGATCATATTCCTTCATATTTGGGATATCTTGCCTTTTTTGTTTAACAAAATTATTCCCTGAATAAAAGATAGGAATCTTGTCTCCAAAAGCTTTGATAGAGTGTCCCATATATATTGTTCGTCCTACGAAATCGAAAGTCTCATATTTATAAGACTTACTATTGTTGCTAAATATCAATAAGGTGTAATATAGTGAATCTGTTGTAGAAATTAGTATTATTTCGTCCTTCCTTTTTTGGGCTTGGATATGTTCGGAGTCATTAAGATATATGGAGATTAATTCTTTTGTAAAATCTGTCAGTACGATATCTCTATTTCCTGAACAGGAAATAAACCAAGTAATGAATATGAAACTAATTATCTTTCTCATACTTTCAAAAATAGATTAAATAAAAAGGTAATTCTTATTTTTTTGAGGGGATTAAGTGTCTTATATATCATTTATTAGAAGAGAAAATATATTCCCATGGGATAGGTCCTATAATTTTGTTTTTATCATACATTATTAAACGCCCCTTTTGTGGCTGATATACATAGTGTTCAACTCTATATCCTTTGGAATTAGAGATAAGTGCTGCCGCATATTTATCACCATGATTGTCTTTTTTTCTAAACCCCGATGGATATGAATTGTTTGGATGATTGTGAACGATCGATGTTACAGTCGCTCCATTCATACTTAATCTTTTTGCTTGTTTACTTACTTTAATGGAGTGTTCTTGATGGTTAGTCATAACAAGGGAACCATTGTTTTGTGTATTTATTAACCCAAATTCAATTTTTGTATTATTAGCAAAGAACTTGAATAAATTTGCTCCGTCTGATTCATTATTAATAGAAAAACTTGTTTCCTGATTGAAAAACCATGCTTTTTTTGAATCGGTTATGACTCCATATTCGAAATTGATGGAATTATACTTCTTGTTCCCGTCTTCATCGACCGAGAAAGTCCGTTGATAATCACCGTTACTATCTTTTGCCACCATATAAAAGGCATCTTGGGTCTTGTTCTCGATACGATTTATAATTCTGCCATCGTAATCTATTTCCCAAATATCCCTCCCGTCCGGGTCTACATAATTCACCGGATTGTTATTACAATAGGCATAGGGCGAGATGGAGTAATATTTCTCGCAGAGAGGATCCATCGTCATAAATCGGCAGAGGGCGGGATAATACATACGAGCATCGAAGTCGTAACTGTCATAGCCGTGCAGCTCTATAAACTCCTTTCCTCCGTATTTGTACGGCTGTTCTTCGGGCTGGTAATGGGCTTCATAAGGAAGACCGAAAGGATAGTATTGCATACGTTGGTAGGTGACGGTATGCTCTATGGGTTTTGGGCGAATAGGTGGTTTATCTCCGCCTATCGCCCCCCGGTTCGTCAAGGAAAAAGGAGGTTCCACTGGTATTAGTTTTGCTACCGCACTGCCGTAGACGGTGCGGATATTCCCTTGATAATCCCGCACGAAGTACCGGAAATCTTGTTCCGAACAATCCAAATAGCCGTCGCCGTTATGAATTCGTATCAGGGTATCGCTCTCGAAATCGGCTCCCGCATATTCCAAAGAACCCCGACGTGCCGTAACATGACTGCTCATGGCCGCTGTCCCCGATGTACTGCCGAAGGGCTGACCCGCGGGGATAACGACCGTTGTCTGTGGTGTGAGGTATTTACTGCCGGTTCTCTTGCCGTCGGCGGTGTAATAATTCACGATAGCCGACCCGTTGCGGAACTGCACGGTATCGGGCAAATTCAACATGTTGTATCGTATGGCGACAATATCCCGGTCGAGGTCAGCCGTCATATTTCCGTTGGAGTCGTAAAAATAATCGAGTCCGTTATGATTATAGTCCCGATATTCTTTCATGTCGTATCGCCCCTGTTCTCCCACCATATCGGTAATCTCTACTACCCTATTCCCTTCATAAAACCAGTTCATCTCGTCTATCATTCCGCCCCTTCCCCCATTGCGATACAAATTTACCATATTACCATGCTTGTCATATTCATATTCGACATGATAACGGCCGCTGGAAAAATCACTGCCTGTCACCGAATAGGCCGAAGCCAGCCGGTCGTAGGCATCATAAGTGAAGCGATAGCCGTTCACAATCGTGTCGGTATCGGTGCGATATGTCCAATTCATCGCCGATATATTTCCGTTATAACGAACTTTCCCATAGTTTCCCATAAGGCTTTCGTAATACAAATTCTGCACGAAATCGACATCTTCTATCCGAGTGATCCAACCCTGCAAATTATACCGATATTTAGCATGCGTCAGTCCTCCGTCGATACTTTTGCTGGATATCCGTCCCAACTCGTCGTATTCATATCTCCAATCGGTAGACAAAGAGTCGTTAACCGCATAATCGGTGCGGATGAGGCGTCCCGAGCGGTCATAAGTATTTTCTACGGACTCCGATACCGATAAACGCCCCCGGGAATCCAAATGTTCCGTGTATGATTCAAGAATATTTCCCGAAAGGTCGCATTGAGCATAAGTCATTTCATAATCGCCCGATACATGCCGAGTGCGTGTCTGTACGGGATTTCCATATTCATCGTAATAATAAACGGTAATCGCATATTTACTCCTGTCCGTCAAGTCGAACACCTGCGTCCCGGTCAGCAAACCTTTGGCCGAGGAATAAGCCGCACCATATCCCTCCTTACTCCGATAAGCAAGCTGCGAAGCTGCCGTCCCCTCGATGTACAAAAAAGAATAGTCGTCGTAATAATTGACCGTGAGCAACCGGTAATCATTGGCGGCAGGCAGCAGAATCCTGAGGGTATAACCCATACCCGGCCACGCAGTATAACTATCGGCACGTTCCTCAACAAACAATTTTTCTTTACAATACTGGCGCAAGTCTCCGGGGCTGCGAAGCGGATTCGCCTCATAAGTATACAGCACTCGGGAGAGGGCATCATATTTGGTTATGGTCCAGAGGCTTTCGCTCTGTTGATTGCCGTCTTGACTCATGACCAACCGATTAGCCCTATCGTAAATCAGCTGTATCGATTTACAACCGGGCAAACGCTTCCCTATGCAGTTCCCCCGGTCGTCGTATTTATAGAGATAGGCATACTGTTGCAAAAGAGTGTGGCTGTCGGGATAATTGCCGGTATTATACATTCCGTCCACAGCCATCGGGGGCAGTACGTAGCACAGCCTGCCGTGGTCGTCATAAATGTAGTAAGTGTCATAACCGTTTCCCTGACGGGTCATAACCACTCGACCCGATTTATCGGTGAAACTCTCTTGCCAAATTCCGTCCTCGTCGGTTTCGCGAGTAACATAAAGAGCACCCGGGGTATACCGCCCCACTCGTTGTACCCCATCGGACGAAATGCGGAAAAGAACGACCTCTCCTGCCGTATTGCACCGATATGCAGCAGTCTTCGGGTGAGCGTTCCAAACAGCTCCGGGATTTTTCACACCGACTGTCCGGCTCAACGGTGAGTTTTCGTACAAAGTCTCCCGATAGAGATATGTGTCTCCATAATAACTTTGAGCCGTCTGCCCGTATGTAGAAGGATTCACATAACAGCCGTTGTTCCCCGATACGGGTGTGGGAAGCCCTTGACGATATTCTCTCCCGGCCTCGTCATAACTGACTGTGGACAGCAGGTCGGCGCCCGTTGCCGTGAAACCCACTCGGGCAGTCTGTTCGGGACGACCCAACCCGTCATAATAGACCACGGTCGCAAGCGCCTGCGAAGTCCCTTCGGCAGTTATCCGGCCGTCCTCTATATTCGCCGACGTACTGCCGCCGGGAAGAACGACCTCCACGATATAATTCTTTTCAGACGACAAACTCAAAGGAATATCGACGGCAGCCGACACTATCGCCGACATGGGCGACAAAAAGAGTATAGACAAACTCATTGAAAAGCGGAGGGGTCTTTTCATAGTATCGTGATTTTGTGTCTCTCCGTAAATTTATGCTTTTTTTTACATTTCCCCAAATATTTCACGCCTTTTTTTCATGCCTCGGCTCCAAACGACTGTTTTAACCCTCTTCAAACAAAATTCGGGAATTATTTTCGAGGAAAGCCCCATGAAACACATTCCCCCTATACATAGCATGAAAGCCGGCTCTTCCCATTATCCGGGAATCACCCTTCTCCGAACAATCGCACAGCATTGGCCGTGGTAGCCTCCTCTACCTCGACAGTCGTAATATCCAGAATTTCGGCTATTCGCTTCGCCATATAAGGCAAATACGAAGGTTCGTTCCGTTTGCCTCGATAAGGCACGGGAGCCAAATACGGAGCATCGGTTTCGAGCAATATACGCCCGATGCCTACTTCTCGTACCATATCTTCGAGATGAGCGTTCTTGAAAGTAACGATGCCGTTTATCCCGAAATAATAGTCACCGGTTCCCCTCAACAGACGCACCTGTTCGGCCGACCCCGTGAAACTGTGGAACACCCCTCGGAATGCCGGCACTCTGCCCGACTGCAACAGAGCCGATATTTCGTCGAATGCCTCCCGGCAATGAATAATCACCGGCAAACCCGACTCTGCCGCCCACCCCGTTTGCACCACAAAAGCCTCTTTCTGCTCCTCGGCATAGGTCTTGTCCCAATACAAATCGAGCCCTATCTCACCCACAGCGCAATACTCCCCGGAGAAAAGCAGCTCTCTCACCTGTTCAAGCCGCTCCCGATAATCGGCCTCCACCGACGTGGGGTGTAGCCCCATCGCCATACGGCAATAACCGGGAAACAAATCGTTCGTGGCATGCATGGCTTGCACCGTGTCGAAATCGACATTGGGCAATATCACTCGTTCGACTCCCGCTTCACGGGCGCGGCGCACCACCTCGACACGGTCTTCGTCAAACTCTTCCAGATAAATATGCGTGTGAGTATCAATCATCTTCGGGTCGCTTTTCTCCACTGCGATAATAATATACTACGCCGTAAGCCCGGCAACGATTCAAACGGATTTCGGCAGGAAGATCGGCGTAATACGTTTCCACCTGATTCCACAAATCCAAGATAATCCGGTCCGCCTCCTCGCGCAAGGCATCCAATCCCGACTGGGAACGAGTCGTATTCAGTTTATAATTCTGTTGTTCCCGATAGGCTTCCTTGAAAATATCGTAATGCACGGTCACTTTCGCGATCGTAGGGTTATAAATAGGCGCGCCTCCATGCGACACCCGTTCGCGTTCCCCCTCGATGAGACGTTCTCCCCAAACGAGAATGTGCTTCTCGCCGGTCAGCTCGGGCACGGCAAAATCTTCGGGGTCGAGCCCGTAAAACAATTTGTGTTCCTTACGCACCTCGTTACGCAACACTGCCAAATTAAGCACCTGTATGAAATGCGAGATGTACAACCGGGCCGTCTTCAAATGCGACTGATATTGTCGGTTGGCCTCGGCCTGAGCCGTATAGCAATACTGGAACTGCTCGACGGCACTTTTGAAACGTCTCAAAAGAACGCGGGCCTCGTTCAGCGTTTTATACGAAGCCGCCTGCTTGTCCACATCGCACTCGTGCTCCATCGCCACCGCTTTTTCGAGAGCGGCAAGGCGGGCTTTGTCTGTATTCGGTAACCGGCGGTAAGGCATTGTTTCTGAAAAATTTTAGTGATCTCGTTTTATCAATGAATTCGCCAAATCGTATAAGGGCTGCTTTGCCGCTTCGTCCACTCCGATTTGCCGCAAAGCCTCTATCGCCCGACGACTGTATTCGTCGACCTGCCGCAGACACAAATCGCCTGCACCGACACGGTCGTACAACGCCGTCACAGCAGCTATCTTCTCGGAAGGATCGTATTCGGCTGCGCTCAACCAGCGGGACAACTCCTCGGCATCTTTCCCTTCAACCCGTTGCCGGGCATTGATGAGCATATACGTTTTCTTGTTATTCAGAATATCGCCTCCTATCTTTTTCCCGAAACGGGCAGGGTCGCCATACACGTCCAACCAATCGTCCTGCAACTGGAACGCCAGTCCCAAAGACTCGCCGAAACGGTAGATACAATCCGCATCCGTCTCGCTCGCTCCGCCTATAATCGCCCCTATCTTCAACGCTCCCCCCAACAGCACGGCTGTTTTCAGGCGAATCATCTCGATATATTCCGCTTCGGTCACATCGTCCCGACGCTCGAATTCCATATCGTATTGCTGACCCTCGCAAATTTCAAGAGCCGTTTTCAGGAACAACTCGACGACAGCCCCCGTGTGCGGAGCCTCTGTGCGGGCGATATAACGGAAAGCGATGATCTCCATAGCATCGCCCGAAAGTATGGCCGTATTCTCGTCCCACACCTTATGCACCGTGGGTTTACCCCGGCGCACGTCGGCTTTGTCCATCACATCGTCATGCAACAGCGTGAAGTTGTGAAACACTTCCAACCCCATCGCCGCATTCAATGCCCGACGATAATCGCCCGCAAACATCTCGCAAGCAAGCAACGTCAACAACGGCCTCACGCGCTTACCGCCCAACGACAACTCATAACGCACGGGAGCATACAATCCATCGGGTTCGGCGGCATATTCTATCTTCGAAAGTTCAGCTTCTATCGCATCGAAATATCTTTGCAGTTTTTCCATAAACTACTTGAAAATTTTTATGTTTTACATAGAACAGAGTTCAAAATTAACGATTTCCATCGATTCGAGCAAACATAACTCACAATATAATACGAATAAAGTTCCGATACAAACTCGTTCCGCCACATACTTTATTGTCCTTTTTCCCGTTAATAAATCATCGGGAACCATTCTGCCGAAAGCAAAATTCAATCACGCGACTTTCTGCCGACCGGGAATTTTGGCTATCTTTGAAACCCGAAAACAATTATGACACATACGTTTCGATATATAACGGTTCTTCTGGCGACTGTCACTACATGCTTCGCCGGGAGGGGACAAGAGGGGAAAAGCTCGTTCGACTTTCTCAATATCCCCACCTCTACCCACGCCTATACGTTGGGAGGAACCAATATATCCGTCATCGACGAAGATATAAACCTCGTCAATCAAAACCCGGCTCTGATGGGACCCGAATCGGATTTACAACTCGGGCTGAACTACATGAAATACGTCGGGGGAATCAATCTGGCAGGAGCCACTTTCGGAAAGGCGGCCGGAGAACGGGGAGCATGGGCGGCCGGCATACAATACTACGGGTACGGCAAAATGAAAAGTGCCGACGAAACCGGCGTGATCACCGGTGAATTTTCACCCAAAGACATCGTTTTCAACGGTATCTACGCCCACGACATCACCACGACCTTGCGGGGCGGAGTCAATGCCAAAGTCATCTACTCCTCCTACGAACAATACACCTCTTGGGCGCTTGCCGTCGATCTCGGCCTCAACTACTACAACGCCGACAACGACCTCTCGCTCTCGCTGGTAGCACGCAATCTGGGTGGACAAATCAAACGTTACAACGACACATTCGAACGCATGCCGTTCGATTTGCAGATAGGCTATACGCAAAGCCTCGAACATGCGCCCATACGGGTGTCGGTCACCGCTCGTAACCTCACAAGGTGGAAACTTCCCTACCCCGCCATCGAAAGCAGCTCTTACACCGGGGGCGACGAAATCGTCGAAAAAAGCGGATTCGTGGACAACCTTTTCCGCCACCTCATTTTCGGCGTGGAGTTCCTGCCCACCGACCGCATTTACATAGGAGTGGGGTACAACTACAAAACCCGCACCGACATGCGCACCGCTCACCGTAACTTTCTCTCCGGATTCAGCATAGGCGGCGGAATCAAAGTCCGCATGTTCGGCATAGGCGTTGCCCTCGCACAACAACACACGGGAGCGACCACGCTCATGGTCAACCTCTCGACCAATCTTTTCGAATTTAAAAAATAAACGCTTATGAATAAACCTGAACCTCGGATAATTATCGCCGTCGACGGCTTCTCTTCGTGTGGGAAAAGTACGATGGCGAAAGCTCTTGCCCGGAACATAGGCTACATATATATCGACAGTGGCGCGATGTACCGCGCCGTCACCCTCTACTGCCTCGACCACGGTCTCATCGACGGCGACACGGTCGACACCGATACGCTGAGGTCCCTCATGGACGACATTCAAATCGATTTCCGCCCCGATCCCGAAACGGGTATGACACACACATTTCTAAACGGAATCGACGTAGAGCGTGAAATTCGCTCCATGCGAGTATCCGATAAGGTAAGCCCCGTTAGTGCCATACCTTTCGTGCGCACGGCGATGGTCGCCGCACAGCAAAAAATGGGCGAACGGAAAGGCATCGTCATGGACGGGCGCGATATAGGCACGACCGTATTCCCACATGCCGAACTGAAAATATTCGTCACGGCCTCGGCGGAGACCCGGGCACAACGACGCGTCGACGAACTGAGGGCGAAAGGTGTCGATGTCGATTTCGACGAAGTGGTCGCCAACATCAACAAACGCGACCACATCGACCAGACCCGTAAAGAAAGCCCTTTGCGCAAAGCCGACGATGCCATAGAGCTCGACAATTCCCACATGACAATCGCCGAGCAAGACGCATGGCTCATGACCCGGTACAGAGAAACCGTCGAAAAACTTCGATAAACCACCCGCAAAGGTAGAAAGGAGACAGGTTATGGCACGCATAGAAATAGACGAACATTCGGGTTTCTGCTTCGGTGTAGTCACGGCTATCCGCAAAGCCGAAGAAGAACTCGACCGCACCGGACGACTCTACTGCCTCGGCGACATCGTACACAACAGCAACGAGGTGGAACGACTCAAAGCCAAAGGGCTCATCACCATAGACCACGAGCAACTCAAACAGTTGCACGACGTGAAAGTATTGCTGCGAGCCCACGGCGAACCTCCCGAAACCTACCGAATCGCCGCCGAGAACAACATAGAAATCATCGATGCCACCTGCCCCGTCGTGTTGCAACTGCAACGTAAAATCAAAACCGCATACGATTCCAACCCTCCCGGAGAGGCGCAAATCGTTATCTACGGCAAAACCGGACACGCCGAAGTCAACGGACTGGTGGGACAGACCCACGGCAAAGCCGTCGTCATCGAGGGAGACAAAGACCTCGACAAGATAGACCTCCGCAAAAAACTGTTGCTCTATTCCCAAACAACCAAGTCGGTAGAAGGCTTCCGCCACATCGTCGACGAGATAAAACAGCTGAAACCCGACGGACAATTCGAATCGTTCGACACCATCTGTCGGCAAGTCGCCAACCGCATTCCCAATATCAGGGAGTTTGCCCGCCGACACGACCTTATCCTGTTCGTTTGCGGGAAAAAGAGCTCCAACGGACGGGTGCTTTTCGGAGAATGCCTGCAAGTCAATCCCCAATCCCGACTCGTTTCCGACATCAGTGAAATAGACCCCACATGGATCGAAGGAAAAGAGAGCATAGGTATCTGCGGAGCTACCTCCACCCCCCGCTGGCTCATGACCGAAGTCCAAGAATACATAACCCGGTTATTGGAAACGACCGGCTCTACCGCCACCCGATGACCGACCGTATTTCTGTGAATACCCAAAAGCAAGAATAATCCGGCTCAGCCCGGATAAGTTTACTCCGATACTCTATACAAAAATGGATTCTACCCCTACCTTTCATTTTGGTAAATAGTTTATCAAAATGAAAGGCATTTGCTCTCCGAAAAACCGACTATCACCATAATAATCAACAATTTAATCATATCTCCACAAAAATGGTCTGCCATTTGTCGTGCAAGAGATATGAAACTCTACATCATATCAAACAGACTGCCGGTCAAGGTAAGCGAAAAAAATGGAACGTTTTCATTCACCCGAAGCGAAGGCGGACTGGCAACGGGGCTCGATTCTCTTCAAACTGCTTACGAAAAGCATTGGATCGGGTGGCCGGGAATTTGTGTGGATAATGATAGCGACAAACAAGCGATCGGGGAAAAATTGGAAGGACTAAACTTTCACCCCGTATTCCTGTCCGACACCCAGATAAAAAATTATTACGAAGGTTACAGCAACAGTACCATCTGGCCGCTGTGCCACTATTTCTTTGCCTATACATTGTACAAGGACACTTTCTGGCAAGCCTACCGAGAAGTAAACAGACGGTTCTGCGAAACCATCTGCCAGCTGATAGGCCCCGAAGATAAAGTGTGGGTACAGGATTATCAACTGATGTTATTGCCCGGTATGCTTCGAGAAGCCGTTCCCGACTTGTGCATAGGCTATTTTCATCACATACCTTTCCCGTCCTATGAACTTTTCCGCATATTGCCCGAACGGGCCGAGATTCTCAAAGGTCTGTTAGGAGCCGATTTCATAGCTTTTCACACTCACGACTACATGCGGCACTTTATCAGTGCGGTAGAACGCGTGCTGCGCATGAATTTCAAATTGGACGAAATACAGTTAGGCAATCGGGTCGTACGAATAGATGCCCTTCCTATGGGGATTAATTACGACCTGTACCACAATGCTTCTACACAACCGGAAGTCCGTCAAGCAGTCGACCGCACGAGAAAACTGTTCGGAGATCACAAGTTGATTCTCTCCGTGGACCGCCTCGATTACAGTAAAGGAATCCTGCACAGGCTGCGAGGCTTCGCCGCCTTCCTCGAACATCACCCCGAATATCATGGCAAGGTCGCTTTGGCTATGATCATAGTCCCCTCGCGCGACCACGTAGGCAGTTACGCCCAATTAAAGACCAAAATAGACGAAGAAATAGGCTCCATCAACGGGGCATATTCCACGATGGATTGGACTCCGGTATATTATTTCTATCACGGATTTTCTTTCGAGGAACTGACAGCCATGTACCACATGGCCGACATAGCGCTTGTGACACCCCTCCGGGACGGAATGAACTTGGTAGCCAAAGAATATGTAGCCGCCAAAAGCGAAAATCCCGGTGTATTGATTCTCAGCGAAATGGCAGGAGCAGCCGTCGAATTGACCGACGCTCTGTTAATCAATCCCAATGACACGGGACAAATCAAACGGGCAATTTGTCAAGCATTGGAAATGCCCGTAGAGGAACAGTTGCGACGGCTGCAAAACATGCAGAAAATCATCTCGACCCAAACCGTCGACAAATGGGCTGCCGACTTTACCGACGAGTGGAACGATATTTGCCGCAAGAACATCTCCTTCCGCAAAAAACAGATTACAGCAAACGCGATAGGCACTATCAAACAAGAGTACAATAGAGCGAAAAAACGGCTCATTCTTTTGGACTACGACGGAACATTGGCGGCTCTCAAACCCCGCCCCGAAGATGCCGAGCCGACGCCCGAACTCATAGAAACGCTACAAAAACTTTGTGAAGACTCCGACAACCACATCGTTATCAATAGCGGACGCGATCACTTCACATTGGAAAAATGGCTGGGAAACCTTCCGGTCTCGATAGCTGCGGAGCATGGAGCATTCTATCGGGAAAACGGGCTATGGCACAAAAACATCAACAAACCGGTATGGAGCGCAGGTTTGTTATCTATCCTCAAACTATTCGTAGCGAAAACACCCCGTTCGCGTCTGGAAGTCAAAGAAACCGCCATCGCATGGCATTATCGGGAAAGCGATGCTTGGCTGGGAACTTTGCGTGCCCAACAATTAGCCAACGAACTTGTTTCTATCTGTATACAACAGAAATTGCAAATCATTCAGGGAGACAAAGTAATCGAAATAAAATCGCCCGACTACAACAAAGGCTCGGAAGTTTCCCGCCAACTCAAAAAAGAATATTACGATTTCATTCTGGCTATCGGTGACGACACCACCGACGAAGATATGTTCAAGGCCCTGCCCAAAAATGCGGCAACCATAAAAGTGGGCTACGTCTCCGAAACGGCCAGATACAACTTGCCATCGCAGGAACAAGTCCTCCCCTTGTTGCAAACATTGGTAAATATTTCGGGCGAGTCATCGACCAACGATAAAGTCCGAAAAGGATTGAACTCCGCATTACATTTCTTTAAAGAACTATTAAACTTAAAATAAAACCGATGAATAACCTCAACTATGGTGTAATTGGAAACTGCCGGACGGCAGCGCTCATATCGGAAAAAGGGAATATCGAATGGTTGTGTTTCCCCGACTTCGATTCGCCCTCTATCTTCGCGGCACTGCTCGATAGGGACAAAGGCGGTTGTTTCGGATTCGAAGTGTCGAACGAATATCACATCTCGCAATCTTATGTACCTCATACCAATATACTATCCACCCATTTCTCTTCCGACGAAGGAGAATTTGTCGTGCTCGACTTCATGCCGTGCTACCGTTCCTATGAAAAAGAGCACTATCTGCCCGCAGAAATATATCGTTATATCCGTTGGATAAAAGGGACACCCCGGTTTAAAGTAAATTACAATCCGGCTCCCGATTATGCACGGGGAAAAGTCATACACAACATTACCGACGAATACATCGAAACTTATTGTTCGTCCGAGAACAAAGACCGACAATACCTATACTCTTCCCTGTCTTTACAAGACATCGAACAAAAAAAGGAAATCACGCTCCAACGAGATGAATTTTTCCTGCTGTCATACAACGAAAAGGTGATTCCGATAGACATCGAACGGGAAAAGCTCGAATATTGCCGCACACTGGTCTATTGGCTCAACTGGACGAACCGGACTAAAAAATACTCGCTCTACAACGACGTTATAGAACGAAGTCTGTTAGTATTGAAGTTAATGTCTTATTACAACGGAGCCGTATTGGCGGCACTCACTACGAGCCTGCCCGAAACCGTCGGCGACGTCCGCAACTGGGACTATCGTTTTTGTTGGTTGAGAGATGCATCCATGTCCATCGAGACCCTCTTCCAAATCGGGCATGCAGGAGCGGCTCGCAGATTTATGAAATTCATTCAATCCACCTTCGTCGCCAAGCACGAGTCTTTTCAAATCATGTATGGCATTCGCGGAGAAAGGCAATTAAAAGAAATCATTCTGGACCACCTCGACGGATATAAAAACTCCAAACCGGTGAGAATAGGAAACGATGCCTATCACCAAAGGCAAAACGACTCGTTCGGTTATCTCATGGACTTGATCTACCAATACTATCGACTCATGCCGGGGACGTTAGACGAAATAGAAGACATGTGGGAAATGGTGAAGAGTATTCTCGCCACAGTCGAAGAGGAATGGAGAGAACCGGACAAAGGAATCTGGGAAATCAGAGGGGAAAGCCAGCATTTCGTCTCCTCGAAAGTAATGTGCTGGGTCGCTTTGGATCGGGGAACGAAAATCGCCAATATGCTAAAAAAATACAAATATATCGAACGCTGGCAGAAAGAAGCAGACAAGATAAAAACCGATGTGATGACCCACGGCTGGAAAGAAAAAATCCACAGTTTTTCCCAGACCTACGAAAACACGGCCTTAGATTCCTCCCTGCTCCTCATGGAGCCCTACGGCTTCATCGAAGCGAACGATATTCGTTATCACCAAACAGTGAAAGCCATAAAAAAAGCGTTGTTACACAAAGGCTTGATGTACCGATACAACAGCAAAGACGACTTCGGACTGCCCTCCTCGGCATTCACGATATGCACCTTTTGGCTCGTGAGGGCTCTTTTCGTCATAGGAGAAAAAGAAGAGGCCCGCTGCCTGTTCGACGAAATACTGAAATGCTCCAATCACTTGGGTCTGTTCAGCGAAGATTTGGACTTCGACACCAAAGAACAATTAGGGAATTTCCCCCAAGCCTATTCCCATCTGGCTCTGGTAAACACGGCCATTCTATTTGCAGAAGAAGACAAGAAATTATCGTTCATTCGACCCTAAAAAAACAGAAAAGAGACGGTATTACGAAAACATTTCTTCACAATATCGTCATCTCTACTGTACCGGTATTTGACTTTTAATTTCTATATTTGCCCAAAAAGCAAAAATAGGAGAAGGTGCAGCATAAAATTAGCGCAAGCTCTTTTTTCTACATTCACCTTTCACTATCTTTGCTATCAATTAAACAATATAGGTTATGTCGCAAATTAAATGTGTAGGTATTTTAACTTCCGGTGGCGATGCTCCCGGAATGAATGCGGCCATTCGCGCGGTAACTCGTGCAGCCATCTACAACGGATTCGAGGTAAAAGGTATTTATCGAGGTTATAAAGGTTTGATTACGGGAGAAATAACCCCTTTCAAAACGCAAAACGTAAGTAACATCATACAGTTGGGAGGTACGATATTGAAGACAGCCCGCTGTCAAGAATTCAAAACGCCCGAAGGACGAAAAGTCGCTTACGACACACTCGTCAAAGAAGGCATAGATGCCCTTGTCGTAATCGGAGGAGACGGAACATTGACCGGTGCGCGCATTTTCGCCACCGAATACAACTATCCCATCGTAGGATTGCCGGGAACGATAGACAACGATCTCTATGGAACCGACACCACTATCGGATACGATACGGCGCTGAACACCATTATGGATGCCGTCGATAAAATACGCGATACCGCAACGTCTCACGAAAGACTTTTCTTTATCGAAGTCATGGGTCGCGATGCCGGATTCCTCGCTTTGAACGGAGCCATCGCTACGGGAGCCGAAGCAGCTATTATTCCGGAGATTTCGACCGAAGTGGACCAACTCGAAGAACTCATCAAGAACGGATTCCGCAAATCGAAAAACAGCAGTATCGTGTTGGTAGCCGAAAGCCCCATCACCGGTGGAGCCATGCACTTGGCAGAACGGGTACAGAAAGAGTACCCGCAATACGATGTCCGCGTAACTATTCTGGGACACATTCAACGAGGAGGTTCACCCACGGCTCACGACCGTATTCTGGCCAGCCGCATGGGTTCGGCCGCCATCGATGCCCTACTCGAAGATCAACGTAATGTCATGATCGGTATCCGCAACAACGAAATAGAATATATTCCTTTCAATAAAGCTATCAAAAACGACAAACCCATAGACCGAGAATTACTCAACACGTTGAGAAAACTCTCGATCTAATCACGGGGAACATAAAATTTCACTACACGGGGCTGCTTGATTTTATTCCATCAGGCAGCCTCGGTTTTATTGGGCAAAGACCGACCTACACCCTCACCCTGTCCGATGGATCGAGCGACTTGTAAGACAAGAAAAATTTTGGCTCGGTAGAAATTCAGAAGTGATTTTTATGCAGCTAACTCCTCTCTCCCCCTGCCGTGTCCCGTGGCATTACGGGGTGTTTTGCACAGTAAAATAGGGAGAAAAACTGCTTTTCAATCCTCTCCCCCTGTGTTCCTACAAGGAATATAGGGGGAGTGCCCGCAGGACGAGGGGGTTGAAACGACAGTAGAGCAAAAATACTGAATCTCACACACCTCCCCTGTGTTTTGCAACGCAAAATATAGGGGAGGTGTCCGCAGGACGGAGGGGTAAAAAAAAGAAAGTTGAATAAAACCGGAAAAAGGACTGGTTAATTCCGCCTTTATTGGGCGGCGAAGACGCAAGGAAGACGGAGGAAAAAGGGCGAGGACTGTCCGAGCGAAGCGAGTTCCGCAGACCCCGACGACGACCGAGGCGACGAGCCGAAAAGCCCGATAACTGCGGCAGCGCTTCTTGGTTCGTTCTTCTCGCTGCTGAGAAGAATGAACAACAATCTTTCAACCCCTCTCCTCGAAACTACTGTTTCTTCGGTCTCTCCCCTATATTCTGCGTTGCAAAACACAGGGGAGAAGTATAAAATCTATCCTTATAAAAACTGAAACGCCTCTTTCAATCCCCTCCCCCTGCCGTGTCCCGTAGCATTACGAGGTGGCACGACGTGACGGAGGGATTAGAAAATACCGGTAGAGAGAAAATTAGAATGTTTTTCTGAAAAGAAAATCGACAGGTTCGCCACACCGATTCGGCAATTCTCCTCAATTCTCGAATAAAATTTGCATTTGCTCCCGACTTGTTTTATCTTTGTTTTTCTTAGATTTCGAACTATGGAAACGTCCGATCAACAATACACCAACGAAGAGCAACTTATCGAAGATAAATTTCAAGAACTGCTCAACGGATACCTCAACTCCAACCACCGGAAGAAAGTCGAGATTATCGAGCGTGCGTTCAAATTTGCCAAAGAAGCCCACAAGGGAATACGCCGACGATCGGGCGAACCCTACATACTGCACCCCATCGCCGTGGCTCGTATCGTCAGTCAGGAAATAGGTTTGGGCTCTACATCGATATGCGCCGCCCTGTTGCACGACGTAGTGGAAGACACCGAATATACCGTCGAAGACATCGAGAACCACTTCGGGAAAAAAATAGCATCCATCGTCGACGGGCTCACCAAAATATCGGGCGGTATTTTCGGCGACCAAGCATCGGCTCAGGCCGAAAATTTTCGGCGGCTGTTGCTCACCATGTCCGAAGACATTCGGGTAATCCTCATCAAAATGGCCGACCGTCTGCACAACATGCGCACGCTCGGTTCCATGCTCCCCAGCAAACAATATAAAATCGCTGGCGAGACGCTCTATATATATGCCCCGTTGGCCCACCGTTTAGGATTGTTCGCCATAAAGACCGAGTTGGAAGACCTCGCCTTCAAATACGAACACCCCGAGGCCTACAACCAAATCAAGCAGAAAATCGCCGAGACCGAAGAATCGCGCCAGCAAATCTACAACAACTTCTCCAAGCCGATTGTCGCGAAGCTCAAAGAAATGGGGCTCGAATTCGAGATGAAAGCCCGGGTAAAATCCATCTATTCCATTTGGAACAAGATGGAGTCGAAACACATACCTTTCGAGGAAGTCTACGACCTCTATGCGGTTCGTATCATTTTCAAATGCCCCAACGAAGCCGACGAGAAAAAAGAGTGCTGGGCCATTTACTCGGTCATCACCGACATCTACAAACTGCACCCCGAACGCACCCGCGACTGGGTGAGCCGCCCCAAAGCCAATGGATACAAAGCTCTGCATCTCACGGTCATGGGTCCCGACGGCAATTGGATAGAAGTACAAATACGAAGCGAAAAAATGGACGAGATCGCCGAACGGGGATTCGCCGCCCATTGGAAATACAAAGTGGGAAACTCCGACGAAGAGTCGGAACTCGACATCTGGCTGAAAACCATCAAAGACATTCTCGAACACCCCGAGCCCAACGCCATCGATTTTCTCGACACGATAAAGCTCAACCTGTTCAGTACCGAGATATTTGTCTTTACGCCCAAAGGCGAGCTCATCACATTGCCCAAAGACGCCACGGCGCTCGATTTGGCTTTCACCCTGCACTCCGACCTCGGCTTCCATTGTATCGCCGCCAAAGTAAATCACCGGCTAGTACCGCTGAACCAAAAACTGCATAGCGGCGACCAAGTGGAAATACTCACCTCCAAATCGCAAACGCCCAAAGAGGAATGGCTCAACTTCATCACCACGGCCAAAGCCCGAAGCAGACTGACGGCGTCGTTGCGGAAAGACCGGCGAAAAATCATAGCGAAAGGAGAGAAAATACTGAAAGACTTTTTCGAAAGCAATCACATCGAATACAACAACGATGTAGTAACCAAAATATTAAGCAACCTCGGCATACGACATCGGGACGATCTGTTCTACAAAATAGGAAATGACGAGATTACCCCCAACGAAAATATCAAAAAAATCATCAAGGGAAAAAGTCAAAATCCTTTCATGCGGTATCTGAAACTTTCGTTCGGCAGCAACAACGGGAAAAACGAACAGCCCAAACCCGTCACTCCTCAGCAACTTACGATAGACCGCAAACAGACCTACATTCTGCGAGACGAGAACGGAGTGAAAAACTATAAAGTAGCGGATTGCTGTTGCCCGATACCCGGTGACGACGTCTTGGGATATGTGGAAGACGACGAAACCGTAGTCGTGCACAAAAGGGAATGTCCCGTAGCCATGCGACTGAAATCGAGCTTCGGCCCACGGTTGGTGTCCACGCAATGGGAAGCCAGCGAATCGCTCTCCTTTCCCGCCAAGATAGAGATACAAGGTATCGACCGGATAGGGATTCTCAACGAAATCACCCGGGTGATTTCCAATGAATTGATTATCGACATGAGAGGACTCACCATAAAAGCCAACGAAGGCGTATTCACCGGGACGGTCAACATCATGGTGCACGACACCCGCGTCGTAGAATCGCTTTGTAATAAATTACGTAAAATAAAGGGCGTACAGAAGGTCGCACGCTGTAAAGAATAACCCGTAGAATCATGGATAAAAACCGTATACAAAAATTCCTGTCCAGCACACGTGTCCTGCAATTTGTCTTTTTCGTGGCAGCAGTGACATTGGTTACCTATTTCTTCCCGAGAGAAGGAAAATTTCGTTACACCTTTCAGGAAGGGAAACCGTGGAAGTACGGATTGCTCACCGCTCCGTTCGACTTTCCCGTTTATAAAGACGAAGCCGTCATTCAACAAGAACGCGACAGCATCATGCTCGACTTCCAACCGGTCTTCTCACACAACGAATCGATAGAGAAAAAGTCCGTCGACGACTTCGAAAAAGCATTGAGCAACTATACGGAAATGTCTATCCCGCCGACTCTCCGCAAGAACTTGGTCCAAGCTCTGCGAGAAGCCTATCGGAAAGGAATCGTCTCTTCCGAAGCATACACTCGGCTGCAATCCGGGAAATTCAAGGAAATACGAATCCTCGAAAACAATGTCGCGCGCGAAATACCGGTATCCGAATTGCAATCCGCACGGGAAGCCTACGAGAACATGCTCAATAAATTCCCCGACTCCTACTCGCATCACATCTTACAAACCTGTAACCTGAACGATTTTCTACATACGAATATCGCATTCGACAGTATTACGACCGACCGGCTCAAAGACAATCTGTTACAACGAATCGCTCTCTCCGACGGTATTGTTCAAGCCGGAGAACGTATTGTCGACCGGGGCGAAATCATCACGCCGCAAACCTATCGCATTCTCAAATCGCTCGAAACCGTCACCTTGAAAAAAAGCGTCGGCAATGACCACCGTGGTTACACCATACTGGGACAAATCATCGTATTCACCTGTCTCTTTTCTTTTTTCTATCTGTTCTTGGCACTGTTCCGTCCGCAGACTTTCAACGAGATGCGTACCCTCGGCTTTATGATGATGCTCATCGTGGGCATCTCCCTGATAGCTTTTTTCCTTTCCGAAATTCGATTACAAGGCATATATTTGGTTCCGTTCGCCATTATTCCCATTATCGTGGTTACCTTCTTCGACTCGCGCACCGCACTCTATGTACACCTCATTACGGTACTTATCTGTGCTTTTACGGCGCCGTTCGCACTCGAATTCATCTTCTTACAGCTCATCGTAGGCATGACCGCCATCGACAGCCTCAGCGACCTTTCTCGTCGCTCACAGCTCATGCGCTGCGCCCTGCTCGTCTTTCTCGCTTACTGCTTTGCCTACGTGGGATATACACTCCTTTCCGAAGGCGACCTCTCGAAACTGAATTACAATATGTTCATTTATTTCGGAGTCAATTGTGTATTTCTGCTTTTCGCCTACCTCCTTATCTATATATTCGAAAAGGCCTTCGGGTTCATCTCCACAGTCACGCTGGTCGAGTTATCCGATGTGAATAATCCTATATTGAGACAGTTATCCGAAGAGTGCCCCGGAACCTTCCAACACTCCCTGCAAATCTCCAACTTAGCGGCCGAGGCGGCCAATAAAATAGGAGCGAAGGCTCAATTAGTTCGTACCGGAGCCCTCTATCACGATATCGGGAAACTCAAAAATCCGGCATTCTTCACCGAGAATCAATCGGGGTTCAATCCGCACACACCGCTCTCCTTCGAACAAAGCGCACAAATCGTCATCTCCCATGTGAACGACGGACTAAAAATGGCCGATAAACTACGATTGCCCCAAGCTATCAAAGACTTTATCTCCACGCACCACGGACACGGGAAAGCCAAATTCTTTTATAACTCTTTCTGTAACAAATACCCCGACCAACCCGTAGACGAATCGAAATTCACCTACCCCGGTCCCAACCCGTTCACGAAAGAGACGGGAATACTCATGATGGCCGATGCCGTCGAAGCCGCTTCGAGAAGCCTCAAAGAATACACCAACGAAAGTATCTCGCAACTCGTCAACCGTATCATCGACTCGCAAGTCGCCGACGGTCTCTTGCGCGATACCCCCCTCAGCTTCCGCGATGTGGAGACGATCAAAGCTACATTTATCGAGAAACTCAAAACCATCTATCACACCCGCATTAGTTATCCCGAACTGAATAAAAACGGGAAAAACGAGGAGGGAAAAACAGACAAAGAAACAACAAAAGTAGACAACAATGCTCCCTCTCCAACTGAAGAATAATCGATAAAAATTCTATTCCTCTTTAACAGGCTGTCAAAATATCATTCTCGTTAGACGAACTTATGAAAATAAGCAAATGATAGGAACAACATATAATCCATGAAACAATACGAAGCAGTCATTGAAACATTAGATAAATTAGGTGGTGTAGCCACGTTGGGAGACTTAAACTCAGAAGTTTTTAAAATCCAAGAATGTGAATGGAAAACAAAAACTCCATTCGCATCAATCAGACGCATAGTTCAACAAACTAAGGGTATTTATAAAATCAAACCCGGATTATATGGCCTTGAAAAATACCGAAAACAAAACGAAGAAAGAGGAATTATTCCTGAAACAGAAAAGAACAAAGACTCCGAAATACAGAGATCGTTCAATCACGCTTACTATCAAGGCCTACTGGTGATAATAGGTAATTTGCGTAATCTGAAAACGTTTATTCCAAACCAAGACAAAAATAAAAAATTTTACGATGGGAAAACGCTTCAAGAACTCTCTACACTCAAAAAATTACCCAATTACTCCTACCCCGCATTAATAAATCGAAGTGCGATGATTGATACCATTTGGTTCAATGAACGCAATATGCCTCATTCGTTCTTCGAAATAGAACACTCGACAGATATCCAAAACTCGCTCTTAAAATTTAATGATTTGCAAGATTTTTACGTCAGAATGGCCATAGTGGCAGACGCCAAACGAAAATCAGAATTTGAAACCAAACTTTCATATCATGCATTCGACGAGTTACGGTTAAACAAGCGCGTCTCTTTTTTAAGTTATGAAGCTCTTGTTAAACAATATGAAATGGAAATAGAGAAACAATCTCTTGATTTTATACTATAACATTAGCCATACCATAGAAATCACAAAGCCATTATCGTGTGATACACCTTTTCGATGAAAAGCTCGTAATCGTTAAATATCACACCATTCCCGAAATCATTATAATCATGTTCTGTTAATGATAAAGAAGGATTCAACCTCCTATAATAATCCATATACTCCTTGCTGGTAGACAAAGAGTCGTTATCAGGAATATGCACGACATAAATCAAAGTTTTGTTAGGTGTATGAAAATAAATACTAGCATCATCTTGAGAAAGAGTAACATATTTTTCGGCATTATGAGCTGTAAAAGTCTCCCACCGGCTCAATTCTCCAGATCGTTGATAATACGGTAGTTTATCAAGTATGATGAATATTTGAAAATACGGGCAATTTCCACATCGTATATTGGCAGTTTCACCCAACATGTTCTCAAAATAATTATTCGAGTTTTGCGAGTAATTCTGCATAACGAATTTAACCGCCAAACCGGCTACGGCACGCTCCCCTTTCTTCACTGTAATATCCACAGCCTTATTGACATAACGTCCCCTTATCTTCGTCTCTTTACCAATTCCATACCCCTGCGAAAAAACGGTATAATCCCGGCCTAACTTTTCTGCCAAATCTCGTGCTATTGCACCGTGTAACGGTTTAAGTTTTGCCGTGCTCCGAGATGTACCCTTTTCGATAAACTCTTTGAAAGAATTAGTAAGCACTCTCAAAAAGTCCGAGTTGCCCAGTGGATAAGTTATCTCTTCCCTTTCCATATTCCAATTGTATCTTATAATTTATATATAGTTCCAAGTCTTTCGAATTGAAGGTATAATATCCACCGCTTTTATAATTTTTGAGTAGCGAAACGTAACGAATAAATTCCTCGTTTCTAATAATCCTATCGAGCATATCGAATGTAACCCCCTTATCAGGCAATATATACAAACCGCTATACAGACCACACCCCGGCGGAACCTCCGTCAATTTAATACTCTCAACTCCTTTGATACAAGTGTTAACGGCATACTTCAAAATACAAACATCTTTCAACGCCTGTGTACGCCCATACAAAAACCAATCGGGTGTCTCACTTCTTTTTCTTCCTTTCAGAAGCTTTTCCGCATGATCCTCTAAATACCGACATACACTCTCGCTCTCCGACAAAAGTTCATACGCGAGAGGAGACCCTTTTTCATCATAAGGGAAAAAAGCCCTCGACCATTTTCCTGTCGAGGCCTTCAATACCGGAATCGTATACTCCATAAAAGGCAATTCGCCGATAAACACATCGTCGAATAACGTAGCGAATCCATTTTTCACCCGTACATATGAATCCGAAGCAGACAGCCTTATCCGCTTCAACAGTTCCAACTCCTTCTTACCAGAAAGATAAAACTTGCGATTTATTTGTATCTCGTCGTATGACAGCGTGTCTATGTGCCGTATTTTACCCACCCGTTCGTCATAGACATTATAATCTATCCGATCATTATCTTCGACTTTTTCAAACCGGGAAATCAACGTATAGGTAGTAGCCTTGAAAGGTTGAAAATGTCCCATATCCACTACTCCTGTCAAATACTTTCTCAAAACAATTTCACGACGCATATTCTCACCTGCCAAGCTATTCAGCCACGAACTCGGCGTAATATAACACAATCGTCCACCTGCCGACAACATACGAAGACCTAATTCGAAAAACACCAGAAACAAATCCGTCATTCCCCCATTGGCAAAAGTAAACTGTTTGACATCTGTATAATCGGTTTCTAAATTATGAACTCTCACATACGGGGGATTACCCACCACAAAATCCATTGCCCCGTCATAAATTTTGATTTTCAAAGCATTACCTTCGATAATATCCCAATCCACATCGGTTACACCGAACTTCAAAGCAACAAGATTCAAATTTTCTATGCACCGTTCATAAGTCCCGGCATCGATTTCTATCCCATGTATATATGTCTGCAATTCGTCTTTAAGGAGAGCGATATCATCATTCCCTGCACGAAAAGCCCGGCAATAACGGCCGACAATTTCGCAAAGAAATGCCCCCTCGCCACAACTGTTATCGATGATGTGCTTTCCCAATATGCGGGGAGATTCCACATAACCGCAAAAATCCAATATATCGGCGACCAAATAATCGGGGGTAAATACTTGCCCGCTATGTTTTATCCGTAAACTTCCCATGAATTGCAAAGATAATATATTTTCCTTTTTTCCTGCCCATCACCTTCCAAAACATCGTTTCGTATCACCCTGCCATAAAACGGGGTGGAAGCGGCATTTCTTTTGCAGAAAATTGCAGAAGAAATGGGGATTGTATTTCATCACGAAGAGATTACGGTCGAAGAGAACCGACAGAGAAACGAATACCTGCGACGGTACTATAACCCCGAGACGGGAGAGGGTAGCGATACAGGCGACCGCCGGATATTGCGGTTGCCCGATGCTCCTATACCGGTTCAATATATTCCGAAGGCTCTGTTCGAGAACGAAATAATGGCGCAAAGACTCGTCGAATGCGGGAGTCTGGCGGTGTATGCCGAACGATACGGTCACGACAAAATAATCGCTACCGACGAAGCAGGAAGAAACCCGAAACTCGCCGACGGCGGGGATGCCACAGAAGAACTATGGAGGGAGTGGATACGGGTGCGAATTCGGTACGATTTCGAATTTTGGGCATTCAGCTTTGTCCGTATCAAAGATAAATTGGGAGCCGAAGACATTCCATTCCGTCTGAACAGACCGCAACGGCGCATATTGGGGATGCTCGAAGATATGCGCACGGCGGGAAAACCCATTCGCCTCATCTTGCTCAAAGCCCGGCAATGGGGAGGTTCCACTCTCGTACAAATCTATATGGCATGGATTCAGCTGGTGCACTGCCGCAACTGGAACAGCGTGATTTGCGCCCATCTCAAAGAATCGGCCGCCAACATCAAGGGCATGTACAGCAAACTGCTCGCCAACTATCCCGACTGGCTGCTCGACGGGGAGAAACCGAAGTTCAAACCGTTCGAGCGCATGGCAAATACATCGGTCATCGCCGGGCGGGAGTGCAGGGTAACCATAGGCTCGGCCGAGAGTCAGGAATCGGTGCGGGGTATCGACGCGGCGATGGCTCACCTCTCGGAGGTGGCTTTCTGGCGGAACAGCCGCATGAAATCGCCCGAACAGGTGATGCGCTCGATATGCGGGTCGATCATGCTGCTACCCTGTTCGATGGTGGTTATGGAAAGCACGGCGAACGGGACGGGGTCTTATTTTCACCAAGAGTGCGAACGAGCCAAACGGGGAGAGAGCGACAAACAGTTCGCTTTCGTCCCGTGGTTCGAAATAGAGATGTACACCCTGCCGATCGACGACTACGACTCGTTCATCGGCAGCCTCACCGACTACGAACGCATGCTATGGCACAGGGGAGCCACGCTCGAAGCAATCGCTTGGTATCGGCAGAAACGGAAAGAGTATGCCCGGCATGCCGACATGATGGCCGAATATCCCAGCGACGATATAGAGGCATTCTGCTACTCGGGCGAACGAGTGTTCGATCCCACGTTGGTGGAAAAGTTGCGTCGCTGCTGTTGTCCGCCGCGGTTCGAAGGCGACATTCACGGCAAAGAACCCACCGGGAAACAAGCCTTGCAAGAAATCGAATTGGAGACCCGACCCGAAGGGCCTCTGAAAATATGGGAATATCCCGCCAAAGAATGCGAAATGCGGGATCGCTATCTGGCAGTAGTCGATATAGGCGGACGCTCCGACACCTCGGACTATTCGGTCATAGCCGTGTTCGACCGTTATTGGATGCTCGATGGCGGCCCCGCCGAAGTCGTGGCGCAATGGCGGGGACACATAGACCACGACTTGCTCGCATGGAAATCGGCTCAAATCGCCGCATACTATCAGAACGCTCTGCTGGTGATCGAGAGCAACACGCTCGAAACCGAGCACGACGATAGCGAACACTCGGCCTATATCCTCGACACGCTCTCCCGATATTACAACAACCTGTATGCCCGACAGTCCCCTCCCGACAGCATAGGACAGAAACCGCCCTCCCGTTGGGGATTCCACATGAATCGAGCCACCAAAGCACTGGTTATCGATGCCCAAAAGAACGCCCTTCGGGAAGGGAGCTATATCGAGCACGACACACAAGCCTGCTACGAACACGATGTATATGAGCGCAAGCCCAACGGCAGCTACGGCGCTATGGAGGGTCATCACGACGACATACTCATCACCCGTTGTATCGGGAACTATATATGCAGTCGGGAATTGCCGTCCGCTTCATCGAAAGGTCATCGGAGCGAAAGGATCGTTAACGAGTCGTCTATATAAAAAACGTTTTCCGTTACCCAAACGCACCTTGTCGCAACGAACCCCTCCGTCACTACGTGCCACCTCCCCTATATTTTGCTATGCAAAACACAGAGGAGGAGGTTAATACTTTCCGACATATTGTGTTTGTCCTTCTTCCCTGCCGTGTACCGTAGCATTACGGGGTGTTGCGTTAGCCATGTAGAGAAGGTGGTACGTAGTGATAGAAGGGTTGAAAAACACCATCTTATCAGTCTGTTTATATCAGATATTTAACCCCCTCGCCCTACGGGCACTCCCCCTATCTCATCTGCCATGAGCAGAGGGAGAGGAGACCTGAATCTGTCACCTCCACGGCCGGTATTTTCTAACCCCTCCGGCACTTCGTGCCACCCCCCCTATCTCGGCTCATCGCCGAGCAGAGGAGGAGGTGAAAGCATCTTCCTTTACAAAGGTTAGGGAAAACGGCACTACTTGCCATACTCTGCAATACTGAGAGATATCCCTCAGTACAAAAGACGGTAGACCATACATTTTGTTTACCTCTATCGAGTTTTACCAAACAGCCATAGAAAAATTTTGATTTGGCAGATAGATATTATTTAGAATTGATATAAATAAATTTTACTATTTATTTCCGTTCCAAACTAACATATTTCCATAATATCACAAATAATAAAAACTTTTTGAAATAATAAAAACACATACTACATAAAATAATTTTTATTTTTGTTTAAAATCATATCAATCATTCAATTTAAAATAATTAGTTTTGCACATCGAAAACAGAATAAAGGACGTTCGACAGGTTTATACATTCGGTGAAAACGAGAATAAAGCTCATAGGATTTATCTTACTACTTGGCTTGAATTTTCAAGGCATGGGACAGCATCGTTCTCATGGAGAACCTCTACGGAAGGGACGCATCAGTCTGAAATTGACCGTACGCGATTCCCACAATCGTAACGCCGTAGAATATGCCACTCTTTTATTGAAAAAGGGTAAAAATCGGCAATTTTCAGGTATCACCGACGAAAAAGGTTCTCACACCTTCTTATCCATTCCGAAAGGAGACTATGAGCTGACCGTCACTTCCTTAGGTTACAAATCCCGGACAATCGACCTGCATGCCCGCAGAGATACGACTTTGACGATCTTACTCTTGTCGAACGATATCGCCATGCAAGACGTGGTGGTGACAGCCTACGAATCGAGAGGAGCAACCAGTGCATCGCGTATCGACCGAAAAGCGATGGAGCATCTGCAACCGTCGAGTTTTACCGATTTGGTAGAACTGTTGCCGGGAAACGTTTCGAAGGATCCCTCTATGGGCTCGGCCAACCTGATAAAACTACGCGAAGCCGGTGGAACAGGGCCGAGCGACTACGACGTGACCTCGTTCGGGACTTCGTTCGTTATCGACGGTGTCCCCCTCAACAACGATGCCAATATGCAGTATATCTCCAACAGTTGGGAAACGGGACGTAATACGACCGGCAAAGGGATAGACATGCGGTCCATCTCCACCGACGACATCGCCAAAGTAGAAATCGTGAGGGGAATCCCTTCGGTAGAATACGGCGACCTCACCAGCGGACTGGTCAACATAGAACGGAAAAAGGGAGGGAACGATCTCGAAGCCCGTTTCAAAGCCGACATGCAAAGCCAACTGTTTTATGTGGGGAAAGGGATAGAACTGACGGATAAACAATTTACGCTCAATACGGGTATCGACTACCTCGATTCGAAAATAGACCCTCGCAACAACCGAGAAAACTTCAAACGGGTGACCGGCTCAATACGGACCGAAAAACGATGGACGAACGATCATTGGCGATGGACTTTCAACTCCAATCTGAATTACCGGGGGACTTTCGAAAATGACAAAAACGATCCCGACCTCACTCCGTCGGGGGCAATAGACTCTTACGAATCGTCGAACAATGCCCTCTCCCTCGCCGGCACTCTATCGCTCAACAACCGCAAAAAGGGATTTTTCCGATCGCTTTCCTTGACGGCATCGGCCAGCGGTTCGTGGGACAATATCCACCAAGAAAAAACCGTCGTGCCCAGCAAATTGTCGGTCGTGCCTACGGCCACGCAACCGGGCGTACACGACGCCGAGATTCTGCCTTCGACCTATCTCGCATCGCTCGACGTGAACGGCAACCCGTTCAACGCATTCGTCAAAGCGATCGCCACATTCAACTACAACTACCGCAACTGGTTCAATATCATCAAGGTCGGAGGAGACTGGCGCATGAATAAAAACTACGGCGAAGGACAACTCTACGACATGAGGCGTCCCATCAGCATCGATATTACCACCCGTCCCCGACCGTTCAACGACATACCGGCCGAGCACAATCTCGCCTTTTTTATCGAGGAAGCCTCGAAGTTGCGATTGGGAAAACACCGCATCGACATTACCGCCGGCCTACGCAGCGCATCGCTGTTAAATCTCGATAACCGTTACGTCCTCGATGGAAAAATCTATCTCGACCCTCGTGTAAACGCAAAATGGGCATTGCCGCGTATCGGCGAGAGAAAGCCGTTGAGCATAGAACTATCGGGCGGAGTAGGCTGGCACACCAAAATGCCCGACATTTCGAAACTTTATCCCGACCTTTTTTACTACGACCTTATACAGCTCAATTTCTTTTCGAACGAAAATCCGGCCGTAAACCGCATGAACGTCCGCACATTTGTCGACGACCTGACCAACTACAACCTGAAAGCCGCCCGAAACATGAAATGGGAAGTGCGCGCCGATTTTTCGATAGACGACCACCGGTTATCGGTAACCTACTTCCGGGAAAAAATGACTTCGGGATTCCGACAGGGAAAATCCTACACCCGGTATATTTATAACCGATACAGTACCGAGGGGCTGGACCCATCGACGATGACAGGGCCGCCCGACCTCGCCGACCTGACGTTTACCCCCGACACGATACTGAAAGTACAAAGCGTCCACACCAACGGAAGCCGAATTTTGAAAGAAGGCGTGGAATTTCAATACTCCTCGAAACGGTTTCCGATAATCCGCACGAGACTGACGGTAAACGGAGCGTGGTTCCGCACGACCTATAACAACAGCCAGCCGGTGTACAAACGTTCCTCTGTCGTTATCGACGGTCGACAAATCAGATACATAGGCCTTTACAACGAGGACGACGGTTATATTCGAGAAAGTTTCAATACCAACTTTACTTTCGACACCGATATACCGCGGCTCAAACTGGGATTCTCCACATCTATTCAGTGTATGTGGTTTACATCGAGCCAAAGCATGTGGGAAAGCGGGGTTCCCATCGCCTACGTCAATATGGAGGGCGAACTCCTTCCCTACACCGATGCCGAACGGAACGACATGATATTGCAACACTTGGTGGAATCGCACTATGAAAACAACTTCAAAAAACGTACGATTCCCATCGATGCCAATATAAATATCAAGGTCACGAAGAAAATATGTCGGGATAAAATCGCACTGGCCTTATACGTCAATCGGTTGGTAAGCTATCACCCCGATTACACGTTGTTCGGGAACACAATCCGCCGGACTTCCAACCCCTACTTCGGCATGGAAATCAATTTCAGATTATAGAACCAATTAAAAATCAAGTCATTAAAGAGAGAACAGATTTACAAACGAATTTAATATACAATAAACATTCAATAAAACCATTATGAAACTGAAAAGATTTTTTTCATTCCTGTTGTTCGCCGCTGTAATCACGGCGTTCACCGCTTGCGACGAAGACGAAGACACTTCCGTTCCCGTTGACGTAACCCTCAACTTTACGGCTCCGTCGGACACGATCACCTCGTTCACATGGGCCGAAGGCAAGGCTACTTTCACAGACCTCAACCGTGGGAAAGAATACGAGCTCGACCTATCCCAAAGTTCTGTCATTACACTTTCTTCGGGACTTTATAACATCACGGTCGAAGGAGCCATAGCCAGTACTTCGGGCGAAATCCTCTGCAATGTACGCAGCACGAAAGACAACGTACAAATCTCTGTCCCATCGACTTCGATCGCTTTGGAGCTATCGATCTACACCCCGAGCAACTCCCTTATTCTCAAAGAGATTTATGTAACGGGCACAGCCAATGACAAAGGGACGAACAGCCTTTATGACAAATACTTCGTCATCTACAACAACAGCAGCGAAACCGTCTATGCCGACGGAGTGGCCTTGCTCGAAAGTACATTCGGGACGACCGAGAAACACCAATACAACGACAATCCGCAACCGATGACGACCACGTTTACCGCAGCTGCCATCTATGTCATTCCGGGTAACGGTACGGAACACCCTCTCGCTCCGGGCGAACAACTCGTTCTCGCAGATCAAGGCTACGATTTCACACAGACCAAAGCCGATGCCATCGATTTGTCGATCGCCGATTTCGAATGGTATGACGAAACCGAAAAAGGTATGGACCCGGATATAGCCGAAGTTCCAAATCTCGACAAATGGTATAGCTACTCGGCTACCATCTGGATGCCCAACAACCAAGCAAACCGCGCTTACGCTATCGCCCGCATGGGAGTATCGAAAGACGAATTCCTCGCCAACTATTACAAAGAATATCATTATACGGCTACGAACGGTAAAGAGATGACCAAAAAGGGTTACGACGTACCGGTAGCATGGGTTCTCGATGCCGTCAATCTGGGGAATACCGGCTTCGAAAGAATCGCTACCCCCGCAGTGCTCGACCGCAGTTATGCTACTACCGGAATCGCCGGGACAGACAAAACCCGTTTCGGACGGTCATTTATCCGCAAAGTAGCTTCTTCCACAGGCAGCTATACGGTTTACCAAGATACCGACGACTCGGCCAACGATTTCACCTTTACGACTCCATCGTTGAAGAAATAATCTTAACAGACATCGGTCGTCATGAAAATACGTTTCTGTTCTTTTCTAACCATAGCACTCTTTCTGCTCCCTGCTTTGCAGGGGGCGGAAAGAGACTCTTTGTCTTTGCTTCGCACGATTGCCGAGTATGAAGCCTTGCCTGCGAAATGGATAGAAACGGTTTATACCAACCCGGCCACCCGATATTACCAGCATTGTACTTCTCTGACCCGTATCTCCTTAAACGGGGTTTACGGAAAAGAAGACGAAGCTGCCCTCTTGCAAGCCGGTGACGGTTATCTGAAAGGAGCAGCCGACGTATCGTCGTGGATAAAGCTGAGCGATCGCACCCGCCTATGGGGTAACGCCCGCTATACAACCGGAAAAGAAACCGATGTCGTATGGAACGAAACAGCAGACTTCGAACTGCTCTACCCCTACGTCATGGCCGATTCTATCGGGGGAGACCTTTCCCTGCAAGAATATGCCTTCACGGGAGGATATTCGGGTCGAGCCGGAAAATTTACATGGGGTATCGAAGGGAGCTACCGTGCCGCACTGGAATATCGTAACCGGGATCCTCGTCCGAAGAACATCATTTCGGACCTCGATTTTGCCGGCGGAGGTTCCGTGCGATTGGGTAAATATGTCGTGGGAATATCGGTCATGGCACAAATATACAGCCAAGACAACACGCTCGACTTTTATGCCCCGCTGGGTAGCGCCTATATCTATACGATGACCGGGCTGGGAACGACCTCGGTACGATTCGGGAAAGGCGACGTTACCGATACGAACTACAAGGGCTACGGTTACGGAGCCGGCATTCAACTGCTTCCCGCACAAGGGAGGGAAGGCATATACGCCGCAGCGAACTATCGCAAATATAGCGTGACCCAACATCTCGACGGGTACAACAACCTGCCTTTAACCGTACTCGACCGCACTCTGCTCGATATGACCGCCGGATATTCGACAAAGCAGGACATGCACACAGTCGGGATTCAGGTAAAAGGAGCCCTCTATAACCGTAAAGGGACAGAGAACACCTTCGGCAGCGCCGCCGGCAATAATTACAATCAAATAGGCAGCACGACCCCGTACACCTCCGACCAAATGAAAATACAAGGTGAATTACTGTACGGCATAGAGGCCGGAAAAAGTTTCAAAGGATACATTCGCCCCTATTACCTGTGGTTTCACACCGACATTCGTCAAAAAGAGAAAGAGCATAAGCTAAAAACCAACAGCAGCGAATATGGACTGAAAATAGATGCAAGCGGCATATTCGAAAAATCTCTACTATCTTTATCGGGAAACATAGGAATTCGAACCGGCGGCAACGGGGAATTGTCCATACCGACCGTACAGAAAGACTGCGTGCGTGAAATGCTGGAACATAATTTCGTCCTGTTGAAGACCCGACGAACAAATTACGGAATAGAATTGAAATGGAGCCGAATATTTTCGGGCTGGGCTTTTTCGATCGCCGCCGACTGGCAGCAGAGCCATTACGAAAAGCACGGCTCGGCCAACTATGCCGGAATAAATATAGGATTTAATTTCTGACCGGAAAGAACAAACACATATAGCTTTTTATATGGAAACAATCATCAAATGCTCGAACCTCACCCATTACTACGGGTCGAGAAAAATATACGAAGACCTCAACTTCGAAGTCCCCAAAGGAAGGATTTTGGGGTTGCTGGGGAAAAACGGCACAGGGAAAACGACCACGATCAATATTTTAATGGGTTACTTGAAACCCCGCTCGGGCGAATGCCGTATCTTCGGAGAAGACATACAGCGAATGCAGCCGGTGACCCGCGAGCGTATCGCCCTGCTCATCGAGAACCATGTGCAATACACGTTCATGAATATCGAACAGATAGAGCGATTTTACTCGGCTTTTTATCCGAAATGGAACAAAGAGGCCTATTATGAACTCATGCGCAAACTGAAAGTCGCGCCGAAACAAAAAATCTCCCGCATGTCGTGCGGACAAAGATCGCAGGTGGCTTTGGGTCTCATTCTCGCCCAAAACGCCGATTTGCTAGTACTCGACGATTTCTCGATAGGACTCGACCCCGGCTACCGCCGACTCTTCACAGAATATCTGCGCGAATACGCCAAAGCCGAAGAAAAGACCATCTTCCTTACCTCGCACATCATACAGGACATGGAACGGCTGGTCGACGACTGTATCATCATGGATTACGGCCGCATATTGATTCAGAAGCCTGTAAAGGAATTGCTCGACACCTTCACACGCTATACCTTCAAAACATCGTCGCCCGACAAGCTCCCCCACGCCCTGTCGTTATACAGCACGGCGGCCATACGGGATTCTGCCGAGACCTACTCGTTCGAAAACGAAGAACGTATCAAACAGATATTGCAAGAGCAATCGATACCCTATACCGATTTCAAATCCGAGAAAATGAATCTGGAAGACGTTTTCATCGGATTGACCGGAAAATACTAATCCTTTTATCATCGGAATTATGAATAAAGCTATATTTTTCAAAGAGTGGATCAAAACCCGGGGACTGTTTTTCATTACCCTGCTGGTATCGCTTTGTTTCGCCGGATACGTCATGATGCGCATCAACCGGGTCATCACTTTCAAGGGGGCCGACCACCTGTGGGCCATCTTGTTGAGCCGGGATACCGTGTTTATCGAGTTGCTACAATACCTGCCGCTCATCATAGGCGCACTGTTCGCTTCGTCGCAGTTTATTCCCGAAATGACGCAGAAACGGCTGAAACTGACTTTACACCTTCCCTATCCCCAGCAACGCATGATTCTATTGATGTTGCTGGCGGGAGTCGCGCAAATCAGCATCGTCTTTCTGTTGCAAGCCGCTTCCTTGTGGATTTACCTGCAACAACATATCGCCTGCGAAATGGTCGCACGCATATTGCTGACAGCGGCTCCGTGGTATATCTGCGGTTATACCGCCTACCTGATGACAGCGTGGATATGCCTCGAACCGACGTGGAAGCTGCGCATCGTCAATCTGCTGATCGCCGCAGGTATCGTGCGAATCTTTTTCCTGCTCGACAAACCGGAAGCCTATAATTCGTTTCTGCCGACGCTTATTATTTTCACCATTCTGTGCGCATCGCTTTCTATCCGGTCGGTTGTCCGATTCAAAGAAGGTTGCCAAGACTAATTTCAAAAACGGTATACTACAATGAAAAAATTCAGCAAAATATTTTTCTACCTGACGGCTGTCGTCCTATTGTCGTGGTTATTGCCGTGGCTTTTGCAATTCGCAGCCTCCAAACCGGGAAACGATCCTTTCACGTTGTACAGTTGCGTAACCAAACGGTTCGCATACATACAATCGAGCAAGGATAACGGAGTAAAACGCTACGACGCGAACGGAACGGAATATACGGTAGCACAATTCGACTCCATATTGCCTACCTTTTATTACAGACAGCTGTTCTCGAAAGACCGGCTGCCCGACACAATCAACGGGAAAGAGGTGACCCCGAAAATCATCGCCCACGGGAATTTCACATTCAAGCAGTCGGCCCGCGACGTGAATGTGACGAAGCCCGCATTGAACATGATTATGGAATCGATGCCGGACCGGATCGACCTCGAAAACCCCATCGAAGCTTTCCGCACGACCGATCGTATCACTTTCATCGATATGCGAGACAACACGGTCAACGAAAAAAAATCGGCTTTGTTCGACAAAGTCATGAAACAAAAAGGGTTTGAATTTCCCGTGCGAACCTTGTCGGGAAATCCCACGAACCGGAAAGAGTATGACGAGGGGTATCTGATGGTAGACAACAACCACCGGGTATTCCATGTGAAACAAACCAAAGGACTGCCCTACGTGCGTGAAACGGGTGTGGCTCCCGAATTGGGTATCGAGCATGTAGCCATCACCGAATTCAGCAACCGCAAAACACTGGGATTGTTAACGGACAAAGATAACAACCTATATGTATTGAACCGGGATTACACGTTGCACAAATTGCCGATAGACAAATACGACCCCAAGACCAACACCCTGACCATCATGGGCGATATCTTCTACTGGACCCTAAAAATAAGCGACGAAAGAGGCGTGACCACATACGCCGTCGACGCTGACAGCTATGCTTTCGCCGACAGCCTGCGCTATGACTACCCGGAGACCGCTCTCGACAAATGGTCGAAATATATTTTCCCGTTTGAACTGTCGTTCACATCTTACGACGACCAATGGGTAAAACCGCGTGTGAGCATGGGATCGTGCTGGGTACTGATTTTGAACTTCGTTTTGGCCGCTTTGCTTTATTTTACAGCATGTAAAGGTAGCACATGTAGCCGCCGTCAAAAATTCATAACGACCGTAGCGACAATGATATTGGGCATATATCTGTTTATTCCGCTACTGGTTTGCAAACGGGCATAACCCGACGATTCGTTTATAAAATATTTGCTATCTTTGTCATAACAAAAACAAAGAAAAGATTTACAAACATTTAAACTACAACAATATGAAAAAATCCATTTTTATCCTTGCAGCCGTCGCCTTGCTTGCTATGGTGAGCTGCAACAACAAAGCTAAGGAGAATCAGAATCAAGAAAGCGCCGCAACAGTGGCTCTGAGCGTAGACGACATTTTAGCCAAAGGGGACAGCCTCGTAGGAAAAACCGTTACCGTAGAAGGTGTGTGCACCCATATCTGCAAACACGGCAGCAAGAAACTCTTCATGATGGGAACCGACGACACCAAAATGTTGCGTGCAGAGGCTTGCGAACTGGGCAGCTTCCCCGCTGAGGTTGTGAACAGTCTCGTATCGGTGACGGGAACTCTCGAAGAAGACCGTATCGATGAAGCTACCATACAGAGAATGGAAGAACAGTACAAAAATCAAAGCGGAGAGAAACACGGTGACGGAGAAGCCGGATGCGAAAGTGAAAAGAAAGCTGCCGGACAAGCCGACATCAATACATTCGAAGGTCGCATACGGAACTTCCGAGAACGCCTTGCCAAAGCCAAAGAAGCCGGTAAAGACTATTTCGTGATGTCGTATCACATCAATACGACCAGCTACGAAATTAAAAATTAACTCATAGAAACCGAACATGTCGAAAGAAAAACGTATATCGGGGAAATTCAGAAAATGGTGTCACATTCTGCATAGGGATCTTTCGTTCTTTTTTGCAGGGGTCATTCTCATTTATGCTTTCTCTGGCATCATGCTGAACCACAAACGCGACTTTAACTCCGATTACAGTATCACACAGAAAGAATACCGAATCGCAGGGAATTTTCCGAAAGCGAAAGCAGACTTTTCCAAAGCGTACGTGCTCGATTTGCTCGATGACTTGGGTGAGCGGAATAACTATACCCAACATTATTTCCCGAAAGAGAACACCATGAAGGTGTTTATCAAAGGCGGCTCGTCGCTGACGGTGAATACCGAGACGGGGGAGGCTTATTACGAATCGGTGAAAAAACGCCCTATATTGAGCAGTTTCAACCGATTGCACTACAACCCGAACCGGAACTGGACGATCTTCTCGGACATTTTTGCCGTGTCGCTCATCGTCATCACCCTCACGGGGCTTGTCATGCTTAAAGGGCGTAAAGGCTTCTGGGGACGGGGCGGTATAGAATTTGCCGCAGGCATACTCATTCCTCTGGCGTTCATTTTACTGTAAGACCGTTCGATTGCCATACGAAGATTCCGTGAAGGGATGCCGCCTTTCACGGAATTTTTGTATGATAAGAATTTCTAATAATCTGAAAAATAGCACCCCGAGAAACAGATTCATGCTGTAAAGCGAGTATCTTTGCAGCCTATCGTGGAATAGACCGTATCTATTTCTGCTTCCTCGCCCACAGGCCGGCCCTTTCCTATGATGAAGTATACAGCCTGTGATGTCGCAAGGTGTGGCAAGAGGGAAAAAAGAATCGGCGATATTCGCTCTCTTGTCAGTATGATGCAGCCACGATTTTCATTTATTTCCAATTTATAAAACCATAAAGATATGAGAATAAAACATGTAATAGGAATAGCCTTCACCTGCATGGTGTTCATCTTTTCGTGCCAAGCCCAAAGCTCCACCGAGAGCCATGCAGGAAAAAACAAGCAAGAACAGAAAATCAAGCCCCGCCACTTGACCAAAGCGGAATTCCTCTCGAAAGTGGCGAACTATGAGAAAACGCCCGACAAGTGGGAGTACTTGGGCTCGAAACCTTGCATTATCGATTTTTACGCTACATGGTGCGGGCCTTGCCGAAAGTTGGCTCCGATATTGGAGGAGATTGCCGGAGAATATGCCGGAAAAATAGATGTCTATAAAATAGATGTGGATAAAGAACCTGAGCTTGCCGCCGCCTTCGGTGTACAGAGTATCCCTACATTACTATTTTGTCCGATGAAGAATCAACCGCAAATCGCCGCCGGATTCATGGATAAAGCGACCTTACAGAAGGCTATCAAAGAGGTACTGCTCGTAAAATAACAACTCACCGAAAGTTATCGATATTCAACTCACCCGGCTCTACGTGACATCATACTCTACGTTTTGTCTTAGTGGAGAGTTCCTCTGTTAGGGATATTTCTTTAACCCCTCCGTCACTTCGTGACACCTCCCCTATATTTTGCACTGCAAAACACAGGGGAGGAGGGTAATACTTTCCTGTGTATCGTGTTTGTTCTTCTCCCCCTATTGCTGGGCGACACCCCGTAATACTACGGGACACGGCAGGGAGGAGAGTAGAAATCTTTCAATACATCGCTCCACTGTTGTTTTAATCTTCCGGCTCTACGAGCCTTCTCGCCCAATCGCACATACGTACGCAGAGGAGGAGTGTGTGAATACCCTACAATACCGCAGGGTATAGGTGAGGGGGTTAAAGGGTATTCTCCTTTTTGGGTGGAGAGATAGATTTTACACTTCTCCCCTGTGTTTTGCAACGCAGAATATAGGGGAGAGACCGAAGAAACAATAGTTTCTGAGGAGAGGGGTTGAGGAAGATAGCATATAAGATTTTTGATTGTAGAATTTAACCCCCTCGCCCTACGGGCACTCCCCCTATATTCCCTTACGGAAACACCCCGTAATGCCACGGGACACGGCAGGGGGAGAGGATTGAAACGTTACTTTGAGTGGCCACCCATTCCGGCTCCGCATAACATCTCCCCTATCGAATTTCACTGACCTCATTCGGGACGAATAAAGTTCACAAAGTTCAGTAAAAAACACACACGAGCGGTTCGGTAGGATAAAAAAGCCGAACATACAACAACCCATATCGCACAAAGAGAGAATATCAAGTGAGAAATACCGCGCCTCATTACATTCCAACAAAAAAGTTTCATTCGTAAAGAGTTATGAATGAAACTTTTATTATATTTATAGCCAAATACAGTTAAGAGAAAACGATAGAATATATCTTATATGAAATATTACATTGAACTTTTTACCTTATTGTTATTTGTCGGATGTATACCAAATAGATGCTATACAATCTATCAAATCGATAACGGTGAAGACTATCTACAAGACGGAATGCGCCGCATTGCAGACAGGCAAGGGCGTATAGGGTATGTAAATGAAAAGGGTGCAATTATCATTAAACCTCAATTTGCTTTTGGTTTTCCTTTTAAAGACGGACGTGCAAAGGTTACAAATAGAGGAGAAAAAAAAGTAGTACCAAATTCAAAAGGAGAATATCATTATTGGGAAAGTGATAAATGGTTCTATATAGACAAGAGGGGAGTATCACTTCCTCAATTTAGCGTTATGGAATGGATCCCGACGCAAGTTGTAGACGATAAAGAAAATAGACAATATCGGATTGGTTTTATAGGATTAGCCAGATGGTTCTATTTACCTTATGACAACTCTAACGATTGGATAATAGTAAAGATAAAGGAGGCCATCGAAAATATTTCGATGATAGAAGTCACACTGTTAAACACAAATACCATTATTGACGTTCAACACAGCTATAAAGAACGGCCAAACAGCCTTCTTATAAATAATCCCTCACTATAAGAAATCACTGTAAATTTTATTCTTTTTTGTCTTATAAAGACTAAGGATAAAGAGAGGTCTTATCTTCGCTTCATACCCCCTTGCCCTGCGGGCACTCCCCCTATCTCATCTGCGATGAGCAGAGGGAGAGTATTAAAATGTCACTTTGAATGGCCTTTCTGTGCTTTCTTTTTGCTTTGTGAGTACTTTCTATTCCTTTACAGAAACATAGGGAGAGAGTGATGTTTTTATATGCTTCCTCTGCTATGGATATTTTTTAACCCCTCCGTCCTGCGGACACCTCCCCTATATTTTGCTATGCAAAACACAGAGGAGGAGGGTAATACTTTCCTGTATATCGTGTTTGTTCTTCTCCCCCTATTGCTGGGCGACACCCCGTAATACTACGGGACACGGCAGGGAGGAGGTTTAAAATACCATTCCAATAGTGTCACACCAATCTATCGCTGTTTTAAAAGAGGAGGGTGAATATCTGGCAATGTTACATAGGTACGAGAAAGAGAAGAAAAGTATTTTTTACCATTCGGAGATATATAGGTAAAAAATAAGCGAACGTATCAAAAACGACATAGCGAACGTTTCTTATTCTTCGTCTCCCCACAAACGGAGGGCAATGCGCGCACAGCCTTCGGCATCGGCAAGTGCATAGTGATGGCGGTCGAAGGGAATACCCAAATAGGCACAAACCGTGGGTAGCCGGTAATTGGCAATGGACGTACGGGGAATAACCCGACGCGCCTGTCGGAGGGTACAGAGAAATGTCCCGTAGGTATAATCGATGCCATACATGCGACAGGCAGCCCGAAGCACCCGTTCGTCGAAAGCCTTGTTATGGGCGACGAAAGGTAGCCCCTCGACCCACGGAACGATCTCGCTCCATACCGCGTCGAACGTGGGAGCCCCGCAGGTATCGGCCGGATAGGTGCCGTGTACTTGTTCGGAAAAACGTCGGATATAGTAATCGGGTTCGGGACAAACCAACCGATGCATGCGTTGCGTTATTTCCCCGCCACGAACGACCACAAGCCCCACGGAACAAATACTCGTAGGCTCGTAATTGGCGGTTTCGAAATCTATGGCGACAAAATTTTTCATGCGATTATTCTTCGGGTAAAGATACGGAAAAAACAAGATTATCGCATTATCGAAATTTCTTCCTGCAAATTTTGTCATACATGAGATATGCCCTACCTTTGAAGCAGGAAACGGATTTGCCCTATTCCTACTCCCTAATTTAAGAAAAACGAATATGAAAATAGGTATTATCGTAGCCATGCAAAGCGAATTGGAGTGCGTTCGCTGTTTACTCGAAAATCCTCGGGAAGAGCAGCACGGTTCGTCTTTGTTCATTATCGGCACGAATGGGAAACATGAACTGATTCTGACACAAAGCGGAATAGGGAAAGTATCGTCGGCCATACGGACTTACGAACTGATAGACCGATATGCTCCCGACTGCATACTGAACACCGGTGTCGCCGGAGGTATAGACCGATCGATGCATGTCATGGACATAGTGGTGGGCAGCGAAATCGTTTACCACGATGTTTGGTGCGGAGAAGACTGTGCATGGGGGCAGATAGACGGACTTCCCGCCCGGTTCCACAGCGACCCGGCATTGGTGGAAAAAGCTTTGAAAGTATCGACCGACTTGTCTCTTTATAAAGGATTGGTTTGCAGCGGTGACCGTTTTATCACCGATCCGGCGGAACTTTCGCAAATCAAAGGACTTTTCCCCGAGGGCATGGCCGTAGATATGGAATCGGGGTCTATCGCACAAGTATGTTACTTACGTCACGTTCCTTTCCTGAGCTTCCGTATCATTAGCGATACACCGGGTGTCGACGGCCATATAGACCAGTATAACAATTTCTGGGAAAATGCGCCTCATCGTTCTTTCGAGATTTTAACCCAACTCATCAATGTGTTGTAAAACGAAAAAACAATCGATATGAAAAAGATACCGAGCTTTACCATCGACCATATCCATTTATTACGTGGCATTTACGTTTCCCGTAAAGATTATTTGGGCGACCACGTCGTAACGACTTTCGATATTCGAATGAAAGAACCCAACCGGGAACCGGCCATCGGTTACGGTGCGTTGCACACGATCGAACACTTAGCCGCCACATTTTTGCGTAACCACCCGGTATGGGGCGACAAAATCGTATTCTGGGGCCCGATGGGGTGCTGTACAGGAAATTATTTCCTAATGCAGGGCGACCTCGAATCGAAAGACATTGTAGAACTAATGCGGGAGACATTCCGATTTATCCGCGACTTCGACGGAGAAGTGCCGGGAGCCGCTCCGCGCGACTGCGGGAATTATCTGCTGCACGACCTGCCTATGGCTCGATGGGAGGCAGACAAATATCTGCGCGAGGTTCTCGACGTTATCGAGGAAAAGAACTTGGTTTATCCTACTATAAGAGAAGAATAAAAATTTAAATTTTATTTTTGAATTTATCATAAGTCAATATATCTTTGCATTAATTTTCAATTAGTACGATATTGACTTTTTGAGAAGAGTTTACTTAAAGAAGCGTTTCTAAATATTACTTTGTTCAAGAAAATCGCCAATTTTCAAACCGTACAGAGTAATACAACAGAACGCTCACGCCGTTGGTATATACACTCATATATCAATATAGGCGTGAGACTGTTGTTTATTTGTACGGTGGGTGTTTGGCGATACCTCTTGAACAAATAAAGATATTAACAGTCCTCACGCTTTTTTTGTATAATCCGCTAAATCGGGGACTATTAGCGATAACTTGCAAAGCCTATGAAACATAGATAATATCGCCAAATCTTCTATAAGAGAGAGTCATTCCTTTTTAAATATTCAATAAATCTTATATGATACATGAGAAAGTTATATGTTATACTATTGTTTTTCAGCCTACTGTTCTCCACATCGTGCAATAGCTATAAATATGGAGCAAATGCTGAACCAACACAAAAAAGCAATCTTACTTTCGGAGTCGTAAAATCAAAAATCATCAAAGGAAATACAACACAATCCGAGATTTTAGAAATCTTCGGGGCTCCCAATTTAGTCTCCAAAAATAAATCGAACAACGAAGTGTGGAGCTACAACAAAATGAGTGTAGTGAATAAGCAGGGAGGAACGGATTTCCTATTTGGAGCAAGAGCCTCTCAAAGCAGTAGCACCCAATCATTCGATTTAATTATTACATTCGACTCTAACGATATAGTTTCGGACTATTCCGTTATCTCAACAAGTTACTAATTTAATTATTTATCCCATGAAAAGATATATTTTATTTTTACCGATTCTATTCATCTTAACCTCCTGTGGCGTATCTCAAAAGGTTCTATCCCCAACAGAGATAAAAATGATGACAACTAAACAATTCGAAGCAAACTATGATCTCGTATTTAGTTCAGCAATCTCGCTTCTCCAATCAGAAGGCTTTCTTATCAATAACACAGATAAAACCACTGGGCTAATTACAGCTAACAAACAAATAGACAACAAAAACGCAGGCTTACAAATGTTCCTTATAGGTACAGCAACAGAAGCCTCAACCTCACAAGCCTCATTTTTTATACAAGCTCTAAACGATGAATTAACAGAGGTAAAATTCACTCTTTATGAAGGAAGCGTTTCTTCTTCGTACAATCAATATAGTGGCAAAAGCACAACCAACAAAAACAGCATGGTAGAAGATGCCACTATCTACGCCAATTGGTTCAATAATCTACGTAGCGAGATTGAAAGAAGAAAAGCCCTTATCCAATAATAAAAGTCATCAATAGGCATAAAAAAATAATAGGAGTCCATTCTTCTATTTCGTTGAAAAAGAAAATCCCTAGTGCAGATGTAATTCTCACTAGGGATTTTGGTTCAGTGGGATAAACCTAAATTCTAACGTTGAATCTTTGCCGATAACTACATTGAGGTCTCTTGGAAGAGAGGAGTGAAAAAGATACCATAGTAATTTTTGTTTGTAGAATTTAACCCCCTCGCCCTTCGGGCACTCCCCCTATCTCATCTACGATGAGCAGAGGGAGAGGATTAAAAGCGACACTTCGATCGGCCTTTTGTGCTTTCTTTTTGCTTTGTGAGTACTTTCTATTCCTTTACAGAAACATAGGGAGAGAGTGATGTTTTTATATGCTTCCTCTGCTATGGATATTTTTTAACCCCTCCGTCCTGCGGACACCTCCCCTATATTTTGCTATGCAAAACACAGAGGAGGAGGGTAATACTTTCCTGTGTGTTGTATTTGTTCTTCTCCCCTGCCATGCCCCGCAGTATTACGGGGAGTTACGTTAGTAATATAGGGGAGACACCGAAGATGCGGTAGTTTCTTCGGAGAGGAGTTGGGGATATGACAATCCTATCTGATTTCCTATCGGGCTGGTATTTTTATAAAAATTAGCCTCTTTTTCCTTATTATTCCACACAAATTGAGTATTGGACGACCATAAAATCCCTATAACTAGGTATTTCGAAAGCTCGCCGAAAGTCGTTACTTTACATCGTGAAAAATTAAAGAATAAAACGATGAAAAAAATTGGAATATTTTATGGTTCTTCCACAGGTACTACCGAGAGTGTAGCCCATACAATCGCACAAAAGTTGGGTGTCGCCTCGAACGACGTACACGATGCTTCCAAACTGACCGGAGAAATGGTAAAGGAATACGACGTATTGGTATTGGGTACATCGACTTGGGGCTGCGGAGAGTTGCAAGACGATTGGTACGACGCTGTGAAGGTGTTGAAAAAGGCTGGCCTGAGTTCGAAAGAGGTCGCACTCTTCGGGTGCGGGGACTCGGAGTCGTACTGCGATACGTTCTGTGACGGAATAGGCGTACTGTATGAGGAGCTGAAAGGGACGGGCTGTAAGTTTATCGGTAATCACGTACCGACGGGCGATTACAACTTTTCCTCTTCTACGGCAGTTGTAGACGGTGAATTCGCGGGGCTTCCCCTCGACGAAATGAATGAATCGGACAAGACCGAAGGTCGCATCGATAACTGGGTAAAAAGTTTGAAAGATTAACCTTTTACAACCGGCATCCCATGATTACGTGCAATGCCTATCCGGCCGAATTGAAAGTGTTTCTGAACCACGTGTATGAATACAAGAAGGGTGTTCGCAACATGGTTCTTTATACGACGAACAAAAAGTATGAAGAGTTTGCCGTCAGTCGATTGAACAGCCAAAACATAGATTATTGCATTCAACCGATCGGCTGTAATAAAATCAATCTGTTTTTCGGCCGCAGGGAGTGCATCGAAGTGATTCAATCCATGACTTCCCGACCTTTGAACGAACTGACACCAGAGGAGGATTTCATATTGGGAGCTATGCTGGGTTACGATATTTGCGGACAATGTCTCCGCTATTGCAAGCGCAAAGCCAAATGAAATAATTATAAAATCCCCCAAAAGCCAGATCTAATTCGCGGGGAAAGAAAAATCCAAAACATTGGAGTTTGTTTTTAGTTAGTAAAGAAACACCGCCCCGTGAGGAGCGGTGTTCTCTGTTTTTATCGAATAGGTATCTGTATCTTCCTAAAAAGGGATTCAGGTCTCAGGAGGACATCAGAGGAAATTTTCTTTTTATACACCTCCAACCCCTCTCCGAAGAAACTACCGTATCTTCGGTGTCTCCCCTATATTACTAACGTAACTCCCCGTAACGCTACGAGACACAGCCGGAGAGAGGTTGATATCCGCTTCTGTTTCCTTTTCTGCCAGTATTTTTTTCAACTCCCTCGCCCTACGGGCACTTCCCCCTATCTCATCTACGATGAGCAGAGGGAGAGGAGACCTGAATCTGTCATCTCCACGGTCGGTATTTTCTAACCCCTCCGTCCTGCGGACACCTCCCCTATATTTTGCTATGCAAAACACAGAGGAGGAGGTTAATACTTTCCTGTGTATTGTGTTTGTTCTTCTCCCCTGCCGTGTCCCGCAGCATTGCGGGGTGTCACACAGCGGTATAGGGGGAGTGCCCGAAGGGCGAAGGAAGCCCCCGATAACAGTAAAAGAAATGTAAACAAACTCTCCGGAAAGACTGGAATGTGGTTATCGACAAGAAATTCATCGCTAACCCTTTTGTTTTTCTACTGAACCGGATTCGGCGGGTCTTACTTCAAACGGGCGAGGACTTCTTTCATACGGCGCATGGCTTCGGTGATATTCTCCTCAGAAGTGGCATAAGACAGACGAAGATAATTGGGAGCCCCGAAAGCATCGCCCGCCACCGTTGCGACATGACCTACTTCGAGGATATACATCGCCAAATCGGAAGAGGTGTTTATCTTGCGTTCGCCGTCGGACTTCCCTAAATAGTGGCTGACCTCGGGGAAGAGATAGAATGCTCCCTGCGGATCGTTTACTTTTAGTCCGGGTATTTCTTTTGCCAAACGTACGACCAAATCGCGACGGTGTTGAAATGCTTGTCTCATGGTTTCTACGCAACCTTGCTCTCCGGCAAAAGCGGCAGCCGCGGCTTTCTGTGCGATAGATGATGCTCCCGATGTGTATTGTCCTTGCAATTTATTGCAGGCTTTGGCAATCCACAACGGAGCAGCGATGAACCCGATACGCCAACCGGTCATCGCATAGCCTTTGGAAACCCCATTGATAATGACTATCCGCTCTCGAATAGAGGGGAATTGCGCGAGACTTTGATGGGCTCCCACATAATTGATGTGTTCGTATATTTCATCGGAAATGACGAATACCTGCGGGTGGCGTTCCAAAACGGAGGCCAGCGCTTCCAACTCTTCGCGGGAATAGACGCTGCCGGTAGGGTTGGAGGGAGAACAGAGAATGAGTAGCTTGGTCTTGGGCGTGATAGCGGCTTCGAGTTGGGCAGGCGTCATCTTGAAATCTTGTTCGATGCCCGTCTCGATAATCACATTCTTTCCTTCGGCGAGTTTAACCATCTCTACATAACTTACCCAATACGGGGCGGGGAGGATTACTTCGTCTCCCGGATTGACAAGGGCAAGAATCGTGTTACAAATGGATTGTTTGGCTCCATTCGAAACGACAATCTGTTCAGGAGTAAAATCGAGTCCGTTTTCGTTTTTGAGCTTCGCACAAATGGCTTGCCGCAAATCCATATATCCCGGAACCGGCGAATAGTGCGAGAAATTATCGTCTATCGCTTTTTTCGCGGCATCTTTAATATGCTGGGGTGTATTAAAATCGGGTTCTCCCACACTCAGATTAATCACATCTACTCCTTGTGCTTTCAGTTCACTACTTTTTTGTGACATCGCAAGCGTTTGCGAAGGAGCAAGAGCTGCCAAACGATCGGATACTTGATTCATGAGAATTATTTTTTATATTGTTACACTATGCAAAGATAACGCAAAGATGGACAGTGACCAATTTATCCGGCCATACCGAATACTGTCTATTTTGCTTCTTGCGCAAAGATACGTAAAGGAAACCAATTCGACAATAATTAACGACATTCTATCGCAAATTTCTTTCCCAGAATAATTTTTCGGAGCAAATAGCCAGAGTACCCACAGGGCTAAGGGGTTAGATTTTACAATAAAAAATCCTATACGCTGTCTTTTTTTTAACCCCTCTCTTCGGCGCTTTCGCGCCTCTGTGTCTCCCCTATATTTTGCGTCGCAAAACACAGGGGAGAAGGTTAAATACAATCCATCTCATTCGCTAAAACAATGCGACAGAAAGTCATTAAAATCTTTCCCATACCATGCCCCGCAGCATTACGGAGTCTTTCTGTGTAATATAGGGAAGACGAACAAACACGATACACCGAAAGGTATTACCCTCTTCCTCTGCTCATCATAGATAAGATAGGGGGAGTACCCGATAACAGTAACAGAACTGTAAATCAAACTCTCCGAAAAGGCTGGAATATAGTTATCGACAAAGGTTTCATCGCTAAAATTCAGGTCTACCCCACGGATTTTCTACTGATCCAAAATCGGATTTATTCAACCGAATCATAAAAAAACTCCCCCTATTCGAAAATTATGAAAGTCGAACAGAGGGAGCCTAAAAAATACATTAATTCAGTAGCATATCTCTTGGTTATTATTCTAAATAACTTAAAACAAAGAGTTTACTTTACAATAATTTCTAATAACAAAGTAGTAGTATAAGTAGTAAAAATCCGTTATGTCCCAGAAGTCACTAACGTTGCGATTGTCTTTACGGCCTCGCCTTCATAACTCATCGGAGACATAACCGGCTCATAGTCAAACGGTATAAATTCAGAAACTTGTGCTGTCGCAAAATTATGATCCGCATCGATGAATAAAGTCAATTTTGCCCCAGCCTTGTGGCCTACCGCCCGCTGTAACGTATCGATAGATTGAAAATTACCCGACTCTACCATTTGTTTTAACCGTGAAACTTCGGCGCTTTCGAAAAGTAGTTCATATTTTTTCAACACTTTTCCAGTAGCCCGACAAACAGCTATCTTATTCCCCACTGCAACTCTTATCAATCCATATACAAGGAGTCCCGCACCCAACACAATCAAAAAAAGTTTGAGGGAAGACTGAGGATCGGAAACAGCAGATGAACCTACAAAAGCGAGTATAGCAATTACCAGTGCAACAATACCATTTACAGAAATTTTCTTTTTCATTTCAATATAAGGATTTTCCATAAATTTAGAAGAAACAGTTTCCTTTTCTATATTTTCCATTTGATGATAAAACTAATTGAATCGTAATAAAATAATTAATAATTAAAATTCCACGAAACTATTTTGATTGCTTAAATCGACAAATCTCAAAATAGGTCCTAAGTGCCGAGCCCCAGATAGCATATGTAATCAAACCGAAAAGACGATATCTCTGCCGAATTTCCATGTCTCTGAATCTGCGAGCTATCTCTTTTCTATCGCATTACAGCAAGACAGGAATACGAATATACGCACACTCCATACAGCCAAAGAATCATGCATCGGGAATACCAGACTATTCAATATATGCAAGTCCTTTCCTGCCACACACATACATGCAGCAAGAAAACCGGGCGAGGCTCCCGGCTACCCGTGAATAACGGCTACCCACCGTCATTCCACTAAATCAACATTTTACAAAGGGAATAGAGATAATGTCCGTCGTAGCACAACTGTGCCTTATATTTATCATAACAATCACCGACGATCTTCTCCCGAAGATCTACTAACTGACAACATAATTGCTGCTCATACAAAAATGCAGCGTTTCCACTCGCTTCCTCGGTTATCGGGGAAGACGGAAAGCGTGAAACATTCACGCATAGCCCTCTTTCTACCGGAATAATCGCCGTAAAATTCTGTATAGGCAGGGATTGTGCCCGAACATCGATAAGACTATAAGGATAAGAGGGGTCTTGCGGTTTCACAAGCTCATTTTCGCCTCCTGCGGACAAAAAGATGGCAGAAGTAAGCCCGAATATAGTGGCAAATAGGAAAACTACTATTTTTCTCATGAAACCTTTCATGCAGCAAACATATAAAAAATCTTCGAGATTCACAAGAATCGGTTCTATGATATACGTTTATTTAATGAACTTATAATCAAACGGCCGATCGATATAGTCTCGAAGGCAAAGGGAAGAGACTACCCCCTAAATCCCAACCGAAAGGTTATCTTTTCAAAATTGAATTTCACCCCATTGCAAGGATATCCTTTTCTCGCCTCTCCAATGAATATTTTCTCCCATAATCATGCGATATATCCTCGCAAGCGGACTTCTCGACAGAGAGCAACACCGTGCAGCATCATATTTTCAAGATATGCGAGCCTGTCGAAGTGGTTATACGCACAATGCGCATAGCTCCTTCGGGGATATGAACAGGCTCCACGGGCCGATTTTTCCTCTTTAAAAAAGTACCGTCGACAGCAAACACCTCTACACAAACGACTCCTTCACCGATAATAGCGATACTGCGTGTGAAGGGATTGTAAATATAGGGCACGGTGTTTTTGCTTTTCGGTAGCTCTACCCCTGCCAACAGCGACTCCATACCGGTTTTGGCATCGATGTGAGATCCGGGGGAGCCGATGAGCTTTCGCACGAGATCGAAGTCGAGCCGAGGATTGGCTTGCAACCACAATGCCATAATGCCGGTGACTACCGGCGTCGCCATCGATGTCCCGCACATTGCCCCCCAATAATTGGTACGCCCGGGAATCAGGGCATCGACCTCGGTATAAGCCAAGTCTTCGCGATTTACATTGTAAGATGCCGCATAATTATTGATCGCCGAAATTATGTGTGCACCCGGTGCAAGCACATCGGGTTTATCGCGTCCATCAAATGTGGGTCCCATACCGGAAAGGGGATACCTCTCGCCCACAGTCCAATCGGAACTTCGTTCCGTACCTTGTAAATTGGTAAACTTGTCTCGCGACACATAAGCACCCACCGATATGGGAATTTGCCCACAAGCGGTCGCCGCCATCGTGCTCGCGTTGGAGCCATTATCAAGTTCCCCGTAATCGCAACATGCAATGTATTTTCCGGCAGCGCCCGTCACTGAGAGTTTCCATTTTTGCCCGTCTTTCAACGGGGCATAGAGGTTGATGCTCACACCGCGCTGCAAACCATCGGCATCTTTCATAGGGGAAAGCGTGACGAGCGAATAGTCTTTTTCGCCGGTTATATTCTCGTGACTTACCGATTCGGAAACATCAGAGCTAATCGAAGTTTCAAAAGCGACTCCATCGCTACCTACCAACGAGAGGGTCACTTGAAATGCAGATGTGGTCGAACACCCGATAAAGATATTTTCGCGCATGTGCGATGGCGGAGTAAACGATGTGTTAATCACCTCACCCTGCCCCGTGGTCTCGGTCACAATCGTGGAGTTGCGATGCCCCTCGTTACCGGCCGCAATCGCCATAAGGCATTTTTTGCCGCTTTTGTCGAGCAGCTCGTCAATCATCGACGCGATAGGATCAGTCCCATCTTTGAAGCCTATGACCGTACCCATACTAAGATTTATAGCTATCGGTTTCTTCTCTTTCTCGGCATAATCGAGCAGATAGGCAAGGGCATCTATAATTCCGGATTCGCTCTTGTCGGTCGCCACTACCACAATGTCGGACTCCGGCGCCATACCTTTATACACATCGGCCGAGGAGGCTGCAATCGCAGCCACATGAGTGCCATGAGTGTCTCTCGAAACATCATGAGCCGCAGAGCGAATCAGTTCCGGGGTATCGAATACCACACCGTATCCCATAGAAGGAGTGTTTCCGTTCCTACCGCTCTGATCCCATACATGAACAATGCGACTATTGCCCTCGGCATCGCGAAATGCAGGGTGCATGAAATCAAAACCCGTATCAATCACCCCTATCAGCACGCCCTTTCCCGTGAAACTGCGAGGGAAATCGGGAAGACCTCCGTGAAGAGCATCCACTTGCGAATACTCACGCGCGAGGTCGGTCATAGCTCTCACCGTATTTCCGGCATCAACATTCTCGACGTCAGCATCTTCCGCAAAAGCCACCAACGATCTCATCGGGATTACCGCTGTGGCTAGGTTACCCGTCACCACATTGAACGCCACTCCATAATCCGCAGCAAGCCTGTCGAGGTCGGCCTCGTCGCAAAGTCTCACTATGGCATGTATATTCTCATCGGCAGACCGCAAGGCCGATGCTCTCTGATGAACACGGGTAATCGTGGAAGCGGTGAGCTTCGAAGGATAATATACCGATTGAAACGGCTGCGCCGAAGCCATAAAGGCCAACGCAGCCGCAACCATACATGTAATTTTTTTTCGCATTATCATAAGTCGATGATATTATAATGCAAAGAAAACGAGGGGAACCGACAGCATGCGATTCCCCTTCACTTTCTCGTTACTTTTTAGAACAAAAATTTATGGGTCGTACGATTGCCATCGTCTGTAACAAGCGAGGCTATACATACTCCTTTATCGTGCACCGTAATGCAATCGCCATCGGTGACAACAGCCGTCACGATCACTTTACCGGTAATATCGTAAACACTAAGGCGAGCTTTTTCACCTGTTGCCGATACAATCACCAAGCGGTCGCCCTCTTTAACAATCTCAATTCCAGCTGTCGCACCGACAGACTCGATACTGCCCGTTCCGTCGATTTCCCACAGAAGAGCCGGGAAGCCGTCGGCCCCTGCGCCCCATGCATTGGCAGAGAGGTTGGCATTGAGTTTAGCAATCATATCGGCAGCTTTCATTTCTTCTTCCGTAACGGCGGTCACACCGGCCTGTTCGCTCAAAGGCTTGCAGCCAGTGAGCGCTTCGACATAGTAACAATCGGAAGCCGAAGATTTTTCCAATTCTGAACAAATAGGGCTTTTACCGGGCAAGAAAGAAGAACCTGCTTCCGCCTCGACAGAACCGATAGCATAACAGTTGTAGACTGTGGATTGCTCGGCCCAACCGACAATACCGCCTACCCAATAGGCCAATGGGCACGAGATTGTAGCCGAAGAATAACAGTTTTGAATTTTCGACAAGTTGGCATATCCGACAATACCACCGGCAAACGAATGTCCTACCAACTTACCGGTATTTACACAACCGGAGATCGTCATAGCTACCTCGGCAGCACCCACGATGCCTCCGGCGTTCATACTGCCCCCGTTCACCAAACCCATGAAGCGGCAATTTTCCACCTTGCCACCCGAGCCGTAACCAACAAAACCGGCCACACAGTCAAAGTCACTACCTTCAATCGTAACGTTATTTCCAAGAATGAGATTACAGATGTAAGTCTCTGGGTAAGAGATTGCAAAAAGTCCCACTCCCCCAAGAGTGGGATCGGCGTTATTATTTACGATCGTGAGATTGTCGATGGTATGAAAATCGCCATCGAAAGTGCCACGGAACACTTTTGACTCTCTGACCAACTCGGGGTTCTCTTGTGTCGTATAGTCATTATAGTTACCAATCGAAGGCATTTGCTTGCCAGCCATGTCCAAATCGGCTGTCAAGCGGAAAAATTTTCCTTGATAGGTTTCACCGGCTGTCACTGTTTGTTGCAAATGCGACAGTTGTGCCTCGTTCTCTATCAAGAACGGATTTTGTTCCGAACCATCGCCCTGTGTCCAAGCAGTTGCATCACCGTTCCATGCGGCATAACTTGAAAGAGAGATGCCCATGACCATTACAAACGATAGCTTTTTGTAGAAATTTTTCATCATAATTTAAATTTAGTTTATGTATAATATTTGTAATATAGCTCAACCGGATATTCGAATTTTTAACAACTTTATCGGCCTATATCAAATTATGGAATAAAGCCCGACCAATCTTATTTTTATAAGCGGAGGCAAGTTATATAAAATAATATTAATACACAAGAAAGAAAACGAAAGTTTTATCATTATAATAATAT